>Ga0181597_10000371_pt1 | contig 49766 bp, 38 predicted proteins | sample 041ome_5_FD_148647 | JGI IMG/M metagenome (GOLD analysis project Ga0181597, IMG submission 148647) | Coastal salt marsh microbial communities from the Groves Creek Marsh, Skidaway Island, Georgia - 041403US metaG (spades assembly) | ecosystem: Environmental > Aquatic > Marine > Intertidal zone... | reverse complement strand
AGATAGTTTCTGTTCTGAGTAGCGGCCAGTAAGGGACTCCAGCCATAGCGGGTTAACTGATTAACATCTGCGCCAGCATCCAGCAGTACCTGGACAGAATCGATATCTCCAGCTCGAGCAGCATATACCATGGCAGTTAACTCTCCACCATCTGGCTCTCGCTTTGCCCTCTCGGCAAAGGTGTTGAAATTGCGACCTTGTCCGGCTGCTACGGCAAAGCCCAAACCAGCGCGTACAAATGCACTGCAGATCCTTTCCTCAGTCAGTTCACCTTCTTGAACAAGGTCAACAAGGGCAGAATCATTGGTACCTTTTATAACGAGATTCTGCAGTAGTTGCAGATCAGGTTCATCACGCTCACAAGCCACGACAATTGTCTGTCGACGAACATTAATTCGGGGATCCTCAGAATTACCCAGAGCAGCAGAACGCCCATCACGCAAAACCGGAGCCGATGTTGCTGCAACATCTGCACCATTAGCTATAAGAACCTGAATAACATCGGCATGGCCCTGATCGGCGGCCTGCATCAAGGCAGTAGTACCGCGCTCAATTTCACTGGCATTTGGATCTGCACCGGCATCAAGAAGAACACGGACTGCATCAACTACACCAGAGCGGGCAGCCAGCATAAGTGGCTTTCGGCCCAGGGGCAGTTCTTCGTTGGCATCTGCGCCGGCTTTCAGTAATGCTTTAATAACTTCTACATCGCCCTGGTTTGAGGCCAACCAAAGTGGTGTTGAACCATTACGATTTGCAGTGGACGGATCGATTCCGGCATCAAGTAATAATTCTGCCAGACTTGCGTCCCGGTGGTAGGCGGCCCAGTGCAATGCTGTAGCGCCATCTGATTGACTGGCATTGACATCATAGCCTGCTTCAAGTAGCAGTCTGACCTCAGCTTTATCGTGCCGCATGGCCGCATCAGCAACCTCACTCTGCGCTAGAGCAATATTTGCAACGGCGAATATAAACGTTAGTAACGCAGTTTTTATTCCAAATACACGAAGACCCTTCATACCGTTACAAGTTCTCCAGGCGCCCTGTACTGTCACCAATACTCTCGCGGTGAATATCATATTGGTCAAGGATACTTAACAATAGATTTCCTGTAGGAACAGTTTTGGTTGGGTACGCTATATGTCGGCCACCTTGCATCTTTCCATTGTTACCACCAAGAAGGATATGCGGCACGTCATAGTGGAGATGCTGGTTGGGGTTACCCATATTGCTGCCGTATAGAAGCAATGAATGGTCAAGCAGAGAACCATCACCATCTTCAGTTTTTGCCAGGTTATCAGCAAAATAGGCCAGCATTTTGACGTGGTATTGATTGATTTTAGAGAACTCATCAATTCGACCCGGGTCTTCACCATGATGGGATCCACCATGAAACCCCAATGTAGGCGCGTCACTTTCCGGATAGACCCGACCAGTGAGATCACGGGCAAAAAGCATAGTCCCTACTCGCGTGATGTCAGCCTGAAATGCCAACGTCTGCAAGTCAAACATCAACTTGATATGATCATCAAAAGACTGGGGAATCCCCGGAGGCACGTCAAAATTCTCCGGAGCTGCGGTAGTTACGCTGGAAGCAATTTGCAAACGTCGCTCTATCTCACGCACATTCTCGGTAAAACTATCCAGACGCGAACGGTCAGGGACACTGATCTCCTTGCGAAGATCGGTGATTTTGCCTGTGATCGAGTCAAGAATACTCTTGTTTCTTTCACGACGTTCGACTCGCTGTTCAGGGGAGCTTCCGCTACCAAACATGCGCTCAAAAACTACTTGCGGGTTAAGCTCCATAGGTAGAGGCGTAGTTGGTGATGCCCATGAAATAGTGTTGGTATAAACACAACTGTAACCTTCACCACAGTTGCTTGAACCAGAACCCGGATCTTCAACAGAAATTTCCATTGATGGCAGTAACGACTGCGAACCAATTTTTTGGGCAATGATCTGGTCAATAGTCTGGCCAGCATAAACATCAGCTCCGGCAGTTTTCCTCGGCTTATCAGCACATAGAAAAGCCGCAGCGACCCAATGGTCTGCCCCGGTTTCACCGGGAGGTGGCTCAGCGGAAGTGGAATGCAGGCCAGAAAGAATATTCAAGCTGTCACGAAATGGCTCAAGATGTTTCCAGATAAATGGCAGCTCTGCTGGCAACGCCCCTTCTTTCTCAGGCACCCAATAACCCGGGGCCGCCCCATGTGGAACAAACCCGGCAAAAAAGCGGGGTGGGGGAACTGCCGCGGTCTGTGCCAGCGCCGTCGCAGCAGGAATCATCGCGTCCAGTAACGGCAGCGCCAAAGTAGTACCAGCACCTCTTAGCATCTGGCGACGTGAAATGTGTTTCTTGGTAATCAACATGGATCTATTCCTCGCTCTAGCGTTAGCGGCTAGCGGATTTCAGGTTCATGGTAAACGCAGGGCTTTGGATAACACCCATTACCAGTGATGAAAATTGATAATTATCCTCTGCGGCATTATTTGTGACTGAGCGAAGCAAAGCCATATCTTCAGTCTCAATGCCACGACCCAAGGCATAAGTCAGCAATTTCTCAGTGACAACCTGGGCAAACAGATCTCCCCTAAGGACAGCCATATCACGCAAACTCTTTATGCCATCGAGATACATGCCATCGTTGGTTGTGCCAGTAGGGTCCACAGGCAGACCAGCATCTTGAAGACGCCATCTGCCGACCGCATCGAAGTTCTCCATGGCAAGTCCCAGAGGTTCAAACAGCTTATGGCAGCCGGCACAGCTTGGATTTGATCGATGTGATTCTAGTCTTGCCCGCAATGTTGTGGCCGCTTCGCCCTCTACCTCCGACAGGTCAGTCTCAACACCAGGGGGGGGGTCCGGAGGACTCACATCGAGAAAGGTCTCGAGGAACCATTTGCCACGTTTAATTGGTGACGTTCGAGCAGCATCCGATGTGATGGTCAGCAGCGCGCCCTTACCCAGAAGACCGCGGCGCATATCATGTTCTAAGCCCAGTTCAACGCGACGGAATTGCGAACCATAAATGTCGGGAATGCCATAGTGTCTGGCCAGGCGCTCGTTCACAAAGGTGTAATCGGCAGTTAACAGATCAAGAATACTGCGGTCTTCCTGAATAATGCTGGCAAAAAACAGCTCAATTTCTTCACGGAAGGCATCACGTAAAGTACTGTCGAAGTCCGGAAACAGCTCCACTATAGGCTCACTGGCTGCCATGCCACGAACGTTCAACCACTGGCCGGTGAAATTCTCGATAAAAGCCTCTGAGCGCGGATCGGAGAACATCCTTTGAACCTGCTGTTGCAGCACATCAGGGTTATGAAGGCGTCCCTGAGTGGCAAGCTCGATTAGCTCGGCATCGGGAATACTACTCCAAAGGAAAAACGACAGACGCGAAGCCAGCTCAAGATCACTAATCTGATAAAGTGACCCCTCCGCCACATTTACGGGCTCAATTTCCGAGCGATAGATAAACTCAGGATCTGCGAGGATACGCTGTATTGCTGCTTCTATACCGTAGTCAAAGCGCCCACCTTCCTCTCTACCTGTGCGGTAAAAATCCATGATAACGTCAATATCGGCATTGGTTTCGGGACGACGAAAAGCCTTGCTCACCAGAGTCGATATTATCTGCCGCGCACAATTAACTTCCTCGGACAGCTCCTGCGGGTAGCACTCAAAAACCTGGCGACGGCTCATCGTGTCGGAAGCTGGCAGGCCATTGTAGGGACCTTCGATAAAAACCTGGCCGACATGGGGATAAAAGGTATAGCCGGCTATCGAACCCGGGGAATTCATGGTGCGCTGAAATGACTTGTTCAAACCGGTGTCAGGCAAATCGCTGGTGGCGATGAAAGTCACCCCTACCTTATGGAAACCGCCTTTGATTGGAATTGCGGGAGTGCGGCCACCATTACTTTCCTGGTTACCTATCTCTTCATCCCAGTCATACAGATATACGCGCTCACCATCGATAGTCACTTCCAGCTTCTCGCCTTTCACATTACCCAGAACACGGGTGAAATAACCGGTCATGCCCTTGACAGTAAAGACATACTCTCCATCGGCAGGGAATTCATGCTCGATCAGCATGCCACCCCGAGTACCGAAAGGCAGTCCTTCAATATGAGTATTCTGTGAGGTATCCACCGGTACGTCGAACACAGCCAGCGTGGGAGCAGTCTCAGTCCCGATTGCCAGGCGACTGATCTTGCCGGCAGCGGAGAGATAGGCTTCCATCAATGCTGGAGACGTAGTCAGGGTACCTGCCATGTTATCGAAACCATGACTTGAATCATCCGGCGGCAAAAAGCCGGTGGCATCAATATTCAGCGCCAGCAAATCACGGATAGCATTGGAATATTCTGTTCTGTTAAGTCTGTGCAGGCCCGGGGCGGGAAGATGTGCCGGTTGCATCTGGGCATGTTGATCAACCGCCTGGGCGATAGAGTCAGCAAGGCTTTGGACAACCTCGTAATCCGGACGTGGTTCTTCCGCAGGCGGCATCAGACCAGAACGTAATCTTTTGATTACCTGCTCTGCAACCTCGGGAAACTCGGCAATGTTATGAGCGCCGATACCCTCTAAATCAATGCCGCCGGAATAGTCATCAAAATTATGACATTTGGTGCAGTACTCCTCTATCAGACCAGATATTTGATCGGCACTCTGGGCCAGAGCAGACTGCATGGAACAGGCAAAGACCACAGCACCTGTTAACAGTTTAAAAGCAGGTTTCAGTATTTCTGACTTACCCATTTCTTTTCTTTCTCCTGGCTCTGTGCTCTGGAATGCTATTCCAGACCCAAGCGTTATTCATTCATACTTTATATATACGGGACTAATATTAAATCAGCTGGTTATTTTACCTATAATTTTAAGGAAAATTTTATTCTATTGTGCAAAAAAACAGGAAAATCGCCCGAAATCACGCGGAATGCCCCTGCTTTTTGTAAGGGTGCTACCGCAAAGTGTACGCCTCATGGCGCAATTGGACTGGTTCTGCCAACCGCCACCCCATCCTGATTCACCATCAGGTCGGGGGCATAATTAGACTGCTGGCAGACATATTCAAACAATTCGGCATCTCCACTCCAGCGTAGATGCACTGAACCCTCTACGTTACTGTCGTAAGTCATGGGGTCCTGCAGAACAAAGCGATACTCCATGTTATCCCTGTCTGTGCGCGTGTAGTACTCAATAACATGAGCCTGCTCAGTATGGGGAAGCCCCCTGCGTTCAAACCAGAACTCTGTATTGTAGCCTATGGAATCAATGACCAGAGTATCCCCTTCCCACCAACCGATGGAGTGACCGTAGTTGTTTGGCTCAAAATCCGCCGGATGAGAGCGCCCATCCATATAGATTTCCCTCCATGTATGGGGGCCACCAATATCAAAAATATAAAGTCGCTGCAGCTCGGGAATATCAACAATTTCCACACCATAGGGCGTCAGCAACTGGCGCACTGCACCTGATGCCTTGCAGCGTGCATGGGGTTCAAGATCATGAGTCTGACGCGCATCATAAAGCCCCTTTGCCCAGGGCTTCATGCGCACCTCATCGAAATTAAAGCGCGGACCTCGATCCCTGTAATCAGGCACCCAGATGCCAACAAAATCAGAAGGGTCGCCACTGATGATAACGCTGCCGTCAGCATTTCTGGGAACCGGCTCTGGCTCCGCAAGCTCTGCTGCAGAGACGAAAAGCGGGGAGATCATTACCAGTAAAACACCACCCAGCAAGGCAGACAGGAGCTTTCCCGGGATTTCCAGTGTATTTCCTTGGCCAATTCTATTGTTCATTCCGGGTTTTCATTCGTGGTGTTTATATAGCTTTCTGTGGCGGCTCATTCAAAGTCCCTGGCCAATGCTAAACAGTTTAGAAAAGCGAGTATAGTTTGAGTCAGTAATTTGTCCATAATAACGTGCCAAGGCATCAAAATATCTTGTTATTTACCCGGTTGATATTATTATGCGCCAGCTGATCAAAGATTCTACTTTTACATGCTTGTCTGAACACGCCTTTTGCGGTTTCTTCCCATGATTATTCCAGCAAATGTTGAACTTCAGTATTCGCTGCCGGAAGAACCACTGTGTATTTAACAACATGCTTTGAGTCTTGTTTTTCTGTCAGGCACCAAATAGCTATCCAATATCACTGTATTTCCTGCACAGGATTAAATTTGTGAATGACAATATCGTTGTAGAAGAGACCGAACATAAACTGACTTTAAGGCAGCTTCAAAGACGAGACTATGCCGATATAATCAGCATCATGAGCAGTGTTTATGGGGAAAAGTGGCCGCTTTCTGAAAAAAAGTTTTTCAGCCAACTTGATGCTTTTCCGGAAGGGCAGATATGTATTGAAGATCACGGCACTGTCATTGCCGCAGCTTTTCCGTCATTGTGGATTATGACGATTTTGGCGACCATCACACCTATGACGAAATTACCGGCGCTGCTTTTCTCACCACCCATGATCCAAAAGGGGACGTACTGTACGGCGTAGATGTTTTTGTTTCACCTGACTACCACGGTATGAGGCTTGGTCGCAGACTCTATGAAGCTCGCAAAGAGCTATGCCTGAGCCTTAACCTTAAAAGTATTATTGCCGGCGGCAGAATACCCAACTACAAGGATCATGCTCAGCAATTGACACCCCAGCAATATATTGAACAGGTTAAACGCAAGGAAATTTATGATCCGATTCTGACCTTTCAACTATCCAATGAGTTTGAAGTTAAGCGAGTATTAAAAGGATATTTGCCGGATGACAAAGAGTCGCTTGGCTATGCCACGCTTCTGGAATGGAGCAATCTTTACTATGACCCTGAAAAAACCCCTCTAATAGGAGCCGACAGAACCAGTGCTCGCATAGGCCTGGTGCAATGGCAAATGCGCCCCCTGAAATCTGCTGCAGAACTGATTCAGCAAGTTGAATACTTTATAGACGCTCTTTCCGACTATCAGTGCGACATGGCATTATTACCAGAATTCTTCAGCGCTCCACTTATGGGAATAGACAGTCATGAAACGTCCATAGATGCAGTTCGGGCATTGGCAGGTTTCAGTACAGAGATAGTAGAAGAAATATCCAAGCTGGCAGTTTCATACAACATAAATATTATTGCCGGCTCACTACCAGTAACGGATGGTGATGACCTGTTGAATATTTCCTACCTTTGCCGACGTGACGGCACCATGGACTCACAATACAAACTTCACCCAACTCCCCATGAAACCAGATCCTGGATTATGCAAGGTAGGAACAAACTCAAAGTTTTTGACACAGATTTTGGCAGGGTAGGCATTTTGATCTGTTACGACGTTGAGTTTCCGGAACTTGCCAGAATTCAGTCGGAACAAGGTATGCAGATTCTATTTGTTCCATTCTGGACAGATACTAAAAATGGTTATCTCAGAGTACGATGCTGTGCCCAGGCAAGAGCCATTGAAAACGAATGCTATGTCGCCATCGCAGGTAGCGTTGGCAATTTGCCCAAAGTTGATGGAGCAGATATTCAGTATGCCCAGAGCGCAGTGTTCTCCCCTTCGGACTTTTCTTTTCCCCATGACGCTATCATGGCCGAGACTACACCCAACACTGAAATGACTTTGATCGCAGACCTGGATTTTAATCTGTTAAAGAAACTCAAGAACGAAGGTTCGGTGCGCAACAGTCAGGATCGAAGAAGAGACCTCTACGATATAAACTGGCTGGGTGAAATGGAGAATTGATCGCGCTATAGGCACTCAATGACAGCAGACGGCGCAGGGATTGACGTCGCCTGACCAAACTAGCTGGTTTTTTCAGTTCAAGCTTCTTCTTTTATAAGTTTATCCACCACCTTCCTGAACATTGTTGGCCCCCTGTCATCAGTAATCGAAACCATTGGCGCGCCGGTCTGAAGCTTGATGTTTTTCTGCTGCGCCTCGATCATCTTCTTGTCTTCAGCGAATGCCATGTTGGCCAGTGCCCACATGCCTTCCAGCAGTTTAGGGTCCTTTTCATGTTCTTCTGTTCTGGGCCCCCAACAGAAATAGTAGCGGGTAGTGCCATCTGTCATCGGTGTTACTGTTTGTGAAGTAAAATTTGCCGTGACGGGTTCTACATCATCGGCGGGATGTCCTCTGTCGCAAGCCTCAGCAGTGCCACTGGGGTACATGGCACTGAACATGGTTAATACGCCGGGAACAATAAAGTCATAGGTAAGGTACTGGTCATAGGTTTTATCCTGATCCATATAGCCTCTGGGCGGAACATTGGTATTCCAGCGCGTAACTTTTATGCCACGGTCAATAAGCTGAACTCGTGGCTGCTGGACAAATGCACCACTGGAACCGGCAGCGAAACTGTTCTCATGCACCCAGGCGATATGGGAAAAATCGGTCAGGTTGTCAGTCACCAGTAGGTAACCCGCATCGTAATCAATATGACCGGAATTCATTGTCCAGTGAGGATCCTCAGGGCCAACTGCATTGGGGATCAACCCCTCATCAACCTTGTCAGGGTCACCCATCCATATCCAGACCCAGCTATCTTTCTCGACTACCGGATAAGGATTAATGAAAAAGTTCGCTGGAACCTCTTCCTGTGAACCCGGGACTTCTATGCATTTGCCCTCTGCATTAAATTTAAGTCCATGGTACATACAACGAATATCATCGCCTTCAAGACGTCCCAATGACAGCGGCGCATGTCGATGGCAGCATTGATTGGCCATGGCGGTGAGTTCGCCATTGGCTTTTCTGTATATAAGAACGGGCTTATTGATAATCGTGATGGCGTGCATCTGGTGGACATCGATTTCGTGACTCCAGGCGGCAACATACCAACAGTTCTGCAGAAAAAGACGATTATCTGCACTGCTACCCTTAATAATATCCACGACAATTCTCCTGCTTTCTTATTTCTTTTTATGCTAATTACAGCTGATCATGCAAAATAAACTCACGCCCGGCTTAATTGAAAATGGCGGCGGAATCAGCCGTGGGGTGCAAAATCACCGGCCAGTTCATTGCTCGCCAAGGTCTGAATTTTTTTATCATGAAGATTAAAATCTGTTAACCACACCACGCCCACACCAATAAAGAAAATCAGCCCGAGCAACAGAAAAATCTGGTTAGCCGCCAGTGAGCCTTCCAATGCAGCATAAGCGCCAGCCCCCATCGACAAGCCAATATTGGCACCGGCCATGTAAATGGCAAACTGGGTTGCAGAAACTTTTTGCCAGCAAAGTTTCATGCAACTGGCTATAAAACTGATAAAACCACCCTGGTAAATAAAAGCCTGAACGATACCGACACAGATTAGAAAGGTAGGCGAAACCCACAGGCTTTCCGTCAAGCCGATAAAAATACATAGCATCCCATAAAGTCCCAGCACCAGCCCATAGAAAAATTTGATGCCCTTGTTATCAATAACAAGACCCAATACCAGGCCGGCCATGGCGGCCAGAAATCCAACGCCGGAAATAAAAGTGGAGTACTGGGTGCTTTCAAAGCCCAGGTCCTGAACTACCACAATGGGCACCAATGAAATCCAGACACCGTAGGCAAAACGGAAAATAAACGCTGCCCCGAAAATAAACAGGCTGGCCGGGAGAAACATCACACGTGCCAGATCGATGCCGATAATCTTCCAGCTCTCCGGCTTCATATCAATAGAGCGCTGGGATGCCTCTCCAGCTGACCATGGCAGCATTCGTTCACCGGGTCGTTCACGCACGGCAATAGCGACACTCAGAATCAAGCCAAAGGCAAAACACAGTAATGTGGCGATACCGGGCATCCCGAAATTTATCACCACGAAAGCAGAGACCGCGGTACTAATGGAAATGCCTGCTACCTGACCAAACGCCATAAAGGCATTGGCGCGGCCATGCTCCTCAACCGGTAATACATCAATGGCCATACCATCTACGGCAACATCCTGACTGGCGCCAAACACATTCAACAAAAAACACAGTGCGCTAAGCACCGCAATGTTCTCAAGCCCGGAAGGGAAGAAGGCAAAGGCAAAGCCCGTGAGGACCATGCAACTCTGGGCAAAGATCACCCAGGGCCGGCGCCTTCCCATGGCCAGAAATGTCCAGCGATCCATGAAAGGACCCGCCAGTAATTTGAAGCTCCAGGGCAAATTGGCAATGGCAATAAATGAGGCAATCGCCACCGCTGACTCGCCCCTCTCCGCCAGATAAGCCGGCAATGCGGTATTCACCAGGCCAAAGGGAAAACCCTGGGCCAGGTAGAGCATGGTAAAAGTAAAAAAACGTAAGCGACGACTTTCAGAAAGGATCAGATTCATGATGTTTTATTCTTATTATCAGTTTTTGAATGTCTAGCGTGGATTCCAGGGGGAGTTCATTTTATAGGGTGACTGCACAAAATCTGCCACCACAGATGCGATGCAATCGTCACGAATAGCAAAACTTTCCAGAAAACCCCAGGTTTGTGGTTCACGAAAAATACTGCGTGTAGGCGTGCCATCGGTCAGGGTGTACTCATCCAGCACCCCTTTATGATCAATAAAGCCGCGGAACATAGCTACACCCTTTTCCTCATCCACTAATACAGGCCAGTTACGCACTTCGTTGTTAAAAAAGTAGCGCCCGGACTCAAAGCCACCCTTGATGTCGGAAAACAGCATGCCATTCTCGCGGCGGATCGCTTCAGGCAGAAAACAGGTGCCACGAATTTCGCCATTATTGCGTTCCAGTGTGGAAAAATAGCCACGACCATGTTCAATCAGACGCGCTCTGGGAAGCCGTGCCTCGCGAGATACGCCTGCTTCAATGATGGGGTCGTGGGAATAGCCTTCATGGTCGCCAATCGGGGTTGGTGGACTGCTGAGATTACGGCGTGTGGAGATGACATGCTCGATCTCGGTGATTTCCATACCCTCTACTTTCAGACGGATCGCCAGAAAACCCGGTATGTCGTTCTGCATGATGACCGTATAGATGCCGATCTGACTGGTTTGCGGATCCAGCAGGGTCAGTGGCGGCCCCAACTCCTCGCTGACGGTATGCCAGGTGCCATCAGGAAACGGCATTTCGACAAAATTCTCGCTGAAGCGCACATTGTCGTCTATGACGACCTTTCCAGCATCGTGGGCCAGATAGGCCGCCCGGTAATCATCCGCAAAGGTCTGCAGGCACTCCCGGTTACAGCCAATTGGCTGGGCTATGGTAGTGGCTGATGCAAGCACACTTATAAAAGCAGCAGTGAACGTCAAAACGCGCATTGATTTCCCCTTTGTTGTATTCTTTTCTTGTCTGCAACGCGGCTTTCATCTTCTATTTGGATGAGCTAAAGACCTGTTGCGTAATCTTGCTGAACTACGAGCATAACAATGAAAATAAAGCAGGAACAGTATCATGGTTGATTTCACCAACGGACCGGCTCCTGCCGGTTTTTTATCCCCCCAACGTTTTGAGGCGGACATTTATGACTGCGAAGTTGAAGGGGCTATTCCTAAAGACCTTAACGGTGCTTTCGTGCGTGTTGGCGGGGAATGGTTTTATCCCCCCTCACGGCCCGATGACAGCCCTTTTTCAACAGACGGTTATATCAGCAGTTTTCGCATACGCGATGGCATAGTGGACTTTCGCGGACGCTGGGTTCAAACACCGCGCTTTCGTAATAATCTCGAAGCCCGCAAACAGCTGTATGGGGTCTACCGCAATCCCTTTACCCATGATGAGTCTGTACGTGATTTGGAGCGTCCATACCTTGCAACGGTGGCCAATACTTCCCCGCTGGCCTTTGGCGGCAAACTTTATGCACTGAAAGAAGATGCACACCCCTATGAGATTGATCCCAACACGCTGGAAACTCTGGGTCCCTGGGATTTCGATGGCCAGTACAAGGCACAAACCTTCAGCGCTCACCCAAAGATCGATCCGGTCAGCGGCGATATGATTTGTTATGGCTACGAAGCCACCGGAACCTGCAGCGACGACTTGTGGATCTATACCATTTCACCGAACGGCCAGGTAAAAAGTGAAGTGAAGGTCAAGGTTCCCTATGTGAGTACCTTGCACGATATGGTGCTGACCCAGAAATATTTTATATTCCCGGTCTATGGCTATGTCACCAGCATGGAACGTCTGCGTGAAGGTCATCTGCACTGGGCATTTGATAAAAACATGCCAACCTACTGGGGCATCATTCGTCGCGACGGTGATGGCTCCGATACGCGCTGGTTCAAGGGGCCCGCCAGTGTGGTGATGCATACCATCAATGCCTTTGATGACGGTGACAAGGTCATCGTTGATGCGCCCATTAGTGATGGCAATCCCTTCCCGTTTTTTCCCCAGGTGGACGGCTCACCCTGGGATCCCGTCGCGGCGCGCCACACTATCCGCCGACTGACTTTTGACATGGCATCATCAGGGGACAGTTATGTTGAGCAGATCCTCGATCCCACGGACGTGGTGGACCTTGCACGGGTTGATGATCGTTTTAACAGCCTGCCCTATCGTTATGTGTATTCATCCATGAACGACCCTGAGCAACCCTTTGATCGTGAACGTGCCGGCAATAACCGAGTGGTTAATTCCTATTTCCGCTACGATTTGCAAACCGGGGAGTGGCGCAAGTTTTTTGCCGGTGATGTGCATAGCCTGCAGGAAGTCAGTTTTATTCCGCGCAGCGCCAATGCCCCGGAAGGTGACGGCTATCTCATCGGCACTGCCAGTAATTATGCTGACATGCGCACAGAACTGGTCATTGTCGACGCAGTGGAGATGGAACAGTTGGCCCGGGTATACCTGCCTTTTCGTCATACTGCCCAGGTACATGGCCGCTGGTATAACAATCAGGAGCTGCCATTAGCTGATTCTCCCGTACCGCCATATACCGGCAGAAGGCAGACCTGATGAAAGCAGAGAAAAAAATTAGTATAGGTGAAGCAGACATCTGCGAACCAATTCTTGATCGCCGTCACTTCCTGGTTTGCTCAGGCCTGTTGGCCACCACCGCTCCCCTGAGTGTTCTGGGAGAAGAGGACTTCAATGAAATGGCATGCTGGAGCACACCGCAAGCGGCAACATTCCAACAGATGCCTTATATAAGTTTTGACGGTACCGGCGAGCAATACATGGCACCGCGAGTATCAGGCGCAAATAAAAGTACTCGACATTATGTTGATAGCATAAGCGAAGAAGAATACCTGCGCCGGCACTGGTTTATCTGATAGATAGAATTTAAAAAAATTCTGGACAATTTTAAGTCCTGTTATTTTAACGAGGGGAAATAAAATGAAGACACTGTTAAGTAGTCTATGCACTATTGTTATTGCCGGTTTTTCCTGGCCCACTCTGGCTGACTATGCCAATGACCGTTCCGAAATCGAGAATCTGTCAAATAAGTACATGGTTGCAGTGGATGCCGGCGACATAGACACCGTGATGTCAACCTGGCATGAAGAGGGACGCCTGGTCTGGGTCTTTGGCGATGAGCATGGCAAGGAAGAAATCTTTGCTGCCATGTCTGGTTTTGGCGGTGCCCGCTACCAGGAAATTGCCGAAGGAGCGACCAAGCGTCCACGAACCCGTCACCAGATCATCAACCATGTTATCGACGTCGATGGCGATACCGCCAATACCACCGCCTACTGGTTTGCCATGACCAATAACAATCCCCATGGCGAAGTCCGCTTGCTGTACATGGGTCATTACAAGGATATTCTGATCCGGGAAGATGGCCAGTGGTTATTCAGGGAAAGGCGGGTATACAACGAATCTTTTGACAACAGCGCCCTGTGGTATCCGGAGCTTGGTGAGGTAGACCCGCGCACGCGAATGCCTGCACAGTAGTTTGTCTATTTTTTAAAAGAATTGAAGGCTCCCCAAAAGGGGAGCCTTTTTTATTGGCTTGTCTAATTTTCCGGTTTTCTAGCCACCCAGAATCACATAACCCTGACGACCCAGTTCAATAATGGTAGTCAGTGCCCAATAATCCACCTGTATCTCATCCATAAGGTCTTTTTCATCAACCTTATTTGCCAGCACACCCTGACCACAGAGATGGAAAGTCACCCCTGCCGCATGTAGCTGCCGAATCAGTTCGATATTCGGATTATCCTTGCCATCGTGCCTTGCCTTGAACTCCTCGTTGTTCAGACCGATCAAGCCGGAGCCTTGATGCATAACAATGGCAATTTTTTGATTTTCCTTTGGCACGCCCAGGTTAGCGAGGGTGTTTACGTATCTCGCCACCAGCGGCAACATGGGATACGGGTCATCAAGGTTATCGTCGACCATGGCAAAATCGAATAAGACTTTATATTCAGTATTGGCATCCGGTGTCAGCTGTGCGCCGGGATAGTCACGGGCGGCGGCATGACCAGATATGGGTAAGTCCTGCGCAAAGGTGGTATTGAAAAATACTGTCACCAGCATGGTAATGAGGACGGTTATCTTGGCTTTCATAGTGGAGCTCTCCAGTTTAATTTCAATTCTATCTGTCTTGTTAATTATGTAAGAAGTTGCCATAAAAATCCTTTTCCAATATTTGTCATTAGCCCCATGAGGAATTACCCTGTAAAAACAAAGCTGACATCAAACAATGGTATACAAGAACAAGGACCTGACATGACTCAACGACGTGATTTTCTGGCTACTTCTTCCACCGGCCTGCTTGCCGCTTTTCTAGCTTCCGGCAGCCGTGCCCAGGAACAGGATGTTGACGCCAGTCTGACAGCAGAAGAAAGAGCCAATATTCAGCTTGTAGATCAGTTCTGCAAGGGTTGGGAAGCCATGGAGCTGTCGGCGGTTTTTGCCACCATGAAAGAGGATGCCATTTACCGCCAGTCCCAGGACACACCATCGGTCACCGGGCATCAGGCAATCTCCGACCTGATGCAACCCTGGATCGAGTCATCTCATAAAATTACTTACGAAGTGCTGGAAACTTTTGCCCGTGGACCAGTGGTTATTAACCGCCGTATCGATATTTATCACTCCAATGATGATGAGCGCCATCTTGAATGGGAAGGCGTCGGCTTGTTTCTGATAGAAGACGGACTGATTCGCGAGTGGCAGGATTTCACCATGCGAATTCAGCGTGGCAAGGCTTGAGCGTATATTTCAAGATCGACCATGGAAGCCTGTAATCCCATTAATCCCGCTTCGGACACTGCCGTACCCCAGAGGTAAAGCGTTTCCAGATTTACCAGGGAAACCAGTTTCTCCAGACCTCCATCCGTGATTGCTGAATTTCCATACAGGTTCAATACCTGCAGGTTCTCGAAACCGGCCAGTGTGTCCAGCCCGGCATCAGTGATGCCATTGTTGCTGAGGTTGAGAATTTCCAGCACCGGCATGTCCGTTATCACAGCCAGAAGATCATCATTCAGCCCGGTGCTGGCCAGATTCAGCTCTACCATGGACGCACTGGCCTGATTCAAAAGTGCCAGCATATCCCGACTGGCGGGCTGGCCAATGGCATTAATACTGACACTTAAGCCATTGCTTTCCCGGGACAGGGGCCGCACCAGCCAGCCACTGGCAACCATCTGATTGATCATCTCTTCAGGCAGGGCAGGGTAATTTTCAGCAGCAACCATAACGGGAACTGGCGACAGTCCCAGCTCTATGGATAGCAATGCTGCTGTCTCTTCATCTACTGAAAGCGCACTCACAGATGTCTCTGCCGGCAGTCCAGCGTCAAGCCACCAGCCAAGTATCTGAACCTGTTCCTGAGTCAACGGTGTCTTGCCTTCGGCGGGCATGAAATTCTCATGACTTTCAGGCAGAGTCACACGTTTGTAGAGATCGCTGCCTTCTGCATTTCCTGGCAGAACAACAGCACCACTCTCACCTCCCACCAGTAATGCATCCAGTGATGACAGATCCAGTTGGCCGCGCTGCTTGTCAGGGTTGTGGCAACTGCCACAACGGGACTGCAACATGGGAGCGATGACATCATGCCAGGGATCTGCCAAAGCAAGATCAGTTACCGGTGCTCGTCTTTCATCCAGTCCCGCAAATTGGCGTATGGATTGCGGAGCATATTCCACCAGATAGGTGGGACCGTGGGTCAGGTTGCCACCATAGTGTCCGGTGATAGTGACGGCGATCAGCAAGGCTGCACAAAGCAGTCCACCCCAGCGCTGGTATAAGACGACATTAAATACCGACAGAAACCAGACCAGCTGTACAGCAAGCGCAAAGCCGATACCCCAGAGTCGATGTGCATTGACGGAGGGCCCGGAAAAACCACCTTCCCCGAAATGCAGTAAACCAAGCACGACTGTGACCAATGCGCTTAAGGCTGTAAATGCCCAGAGCACCGGTAATACCTGTTGCAGCGAGTTATGTCTGGCGCTTCTCGATAGCCAGTGCACAATGGCCGTAAGCAGCACCATGCCAATAGGCAAATGTAAAACCACTACGTGGAAACGACCCAGGAATAACAGAAAGTCCGACATCAATTACGCCAGGATCGAGTGAATAACTTCACCATGAACATCGGTGAGGCGAAAGTCCCTGCCCTGAAAGAAATAGGTCAGTTTTTCATGATCAATTCCCATCAGGTGTAACAGTGTGGCATTGAAATCGTGCACATGTACCGGGTTTTCCACCACGTTGTAGCCAAACTCATCCGTCTTGCCATAGGTAGTCCCGGCTTTCACACCGGCGCCTGCCAGCCAGCTGCTGAAAGCGTAGGGATGATGATCGCGGCCAAAGATGGGGTTGTTGATATCCCCTTGTGAATAAGGAGTACGACCAAATTCGCTGGTAAAGACAACCAGCGTGTCTTCCAGCAGGCCGCGCTGCTTCAAATCCATGATCAAACCGGCAATGGGCTGGTCAGCTGTTTTCGACATCGCTGGCTGGGTGGCACTTATGCTGAAATGGAAGTCCCAGCCATTATAAAAAAGCTGCACAAACTTCACATTGCGTTCCGCCAGACGACGCGCCAGCAGACACTGCCGGGCAAAGGAATTCGGGTTGTGCACTTCCGGGCCATACATGTCCAGCACATAGTCAGGCTCATCCTCTATACTGGTCGCTTCTGGGACAGAGCTTTGCATGCGATAAGCCATTTCATAGGAGCTGATCTTGGACAGAATTTCCTCGTCACCACTGCGCTGATACTGAGCCATGGCCAAGGCATTGATGGCAGCAATATCTTCACCCTGATCCTGCAAGTTCATGCCTTCAGGAATATCAATGTAGTGAACCGGCTTTTCTCCTTTCATGAACTGCACTCCCTGAAAGTGGGATGGTAGAAAACCGGAGCCAAAGTTCGCGGAGTCCATATTCTGCCCCTGCCCGGGACCCATGTTATTCAGAACAATAAAAGAAGGCAGATTATGGTTATCTGAGCCAAGACCATAACTAAGCCATGAACCCATTGAAGGCCTGCCCACCAGCTGAAACCCGGTCTGCAGAAACTGTGCGGCAGGATTATGGTTCACATGCTCAGTGACCATGGAATTGATAATACAAAGTTCATCGGCAACACCCCCGACATGGGGCCAGAAATCACTGACCCAGGCACCACTTTCACCGCGCTGTTTGAAGGGGGCCAGGTTTCGCACCAAGGGGAACTGGGTCTGCCCCTGCACCATGGTAGACAAACGACCTTCGCCCATGATGGATGCCGGTGTCTGTTGGCCATGCATTTTCTCCAGCATGGGGCAGTAATCAAAAGTATCCACGTGGGAAATGGCGCCAAACATGTGCAGGTAAATTACCCGCTTGGCCTTGGGGGCATGATGGGTGGCACCGAGAATCCCCAGGTCCTGTTGAAAAGTAGACTGGGCCAGTGTTTCACCAACTAGCATTTCCGCCAGTGCGGCCGCTCCGATGCCGACGCTGCCTTTTTTCAGAAAGGCACGACGGGCAAGGGATTGAATGATGTCTCTTTCTCTATTGCTCATTTGGGCACTTTCTCTTTTTGTGGCGCTCTTATCTGATGTTCTCTTATCACGGGTGCTCTTATCAGTGCCGTGTATAGGCATCAGGGGAATTCATGACAATACGGGCAGTGGATGCCAGTGCGGCAAACTGCGCCAATTGCTCTTCTTCATAATCAAATACAACAAGTCCGGCACTCAGGTAATTTTCAGCACGCACATTGTCTTCCGAAAAGCGCTGAAAAGAACGGTTGTAATGATCGCGAAGGATTTCAAGCTCCTGATTCACCGGCTCTCGACGCAATGCCAGTCTGTAAAGATGACTGATCTGATCAGTCAGGTCGTCACTTTCTTCAAGCGCTCGCCAGGCCATTCCCTCATAGGCTTCCAGATACTGCTCATCATTGAGCAACACCAGTGCCTGTAAAGGGGTGTTGGATGTTCTGCGCCGGGCAATGGTAGTAATACGCTGTGGAAAATCAAACACCTGCAAGGCTGGATGCTGGGAAGCACGCTTCACATAACCATACATAGTGCGGCGATGATGCTCATCCAACGGAACCTGATCAGCCAGGGGATAATCCACCGGTTGATTCACCGACACCGCCAGCCAGACCCCATCTGGCTGGTAGGGATGCACACTGGCCCCGCCCACTTCTTTTTGTAGCAAGCCGCTGGCAAACAGGGCGCTGTCCCGAATCACCTCGGCATTCTGCCGCAGTCTCACGCCTCGACTCAGCAAATGATTATAGGGATCTCTTTCCTTTTCGAGATCACTGACACTGGAGTCCTGTCTGTAGCTTGCAGACATTACCATCTTTTTCAAAAGGTGCCGGGTATCCCACCCAGAACCCATCAACTCTGCCGCCAGCCAGTCCAATAGCGCCGGGTGACTTGGAATGGCTCCCTGGGTACCAAAATCCTCCGCAGTTTCCACCAGCCCCCGGCCAAACACGCTCTGCCAGAGACGGTTGGCATAAACTCGTGATGTCAGGGGATTTTGCTTGTCAAACAACCAGCGGGCCAGACCCAGCCGGTTATTTGGCAAGGCCTCATCCCAGGCAAAAATCTGATCAAAGGCCTGAGCGCTCACTTCCTCTCCAGGGTCTGTATAAACGCCACGTTTTTTTACGCGCATCGGACTGGCAAACGGGTCATCCCCCATCACCATGATTTCCGGTAACCAGGAGTAAAGCTGGTTATGTTCTGCCGCTACTTCCCTGAGAGACTCTTTTGCAGCCAGCAATTGCGAATCAGTCATGACTTTGAATTCACGGTAGTCAGATAGATCAATATCCGGGTTACCGCGGGTTTGTAAAAAACTGATTTCCAGCGGGCTCAGGTCACGATTAAAAACCCGGACTTCATCCAGGCGTGAACCCGCCAGTGTGTATTGTTGCCAGCGTTTACCAAAACCCAGGCCGTAGAGCGTGTCATCAATGAAGGCAAGTGGCTCGCTGATAATTGTCTGGGTCAGATTGTTCGCCAGGATATCAACTGCCATTGCCCTACCATTCAGGTAAAGCCTTATTCCCTGCGCCTGGCTGGAGCCATCATAAGTGACAGTAATGTGTGACCAGTCTTGTGGCGCAACCGCTTCGCGGGAAATCACACTGATCTTATTATCTCTTGTGTGCTGGATATCAAAACGCAGGTGATTGTTTTCCACATCCAGCGTGTAGCCCATCCCGGCAAAACGGATATGCTGATTGTGGTTAAGGACAGTGGCGGTTTCATAAACCTCTGCAAACTGAATCCAGAAATCCAGACTGAAGGCATCAGTGCGATCATAATCGCCAACATCTGAGCCAAAATATCCCTTGTTCTGATCATCAAGAACAAAGGCATTGCCATCAATGCCTTCACCAAGGACAGGTGACTGAATAACCGCTGGCACCTGGCCCGGAATTTCACTTGCTGACAGTTTGACCAGATCTTCACGAATCCCCGCGGGCATATTCCGGCTGACAGTCATTGGCTGACCTTGTTCCTGTCTTCCGAAAATTTCTATTTTGGCAAAATCCAGATCACCCTCGTAAACACTTTCAAAGGAGTAATGGGCAGCAAGGGCATCATCAAGAGCTGTCTCGATTTCAGACCGGGCCTGAATATTATTGGGCAAGTCGACTGCAGAAAGGCGTGCCTCGGTGGCGGAGAGTACATTGTCGTAATTCTGCTGGAAGGCGTCGATTTCTTCTTGCAGCTGTTTCAGCCTTGATTCTGTTTCGGCATCCGGCAGCACCAGCGAGGCGCCTGACTCTGCACCAACAAAGCCGGCAGTGGCAATGGAGCCACCAGGTGAATAAAACCCATTTTCCCGGGTGTTACTGAAAAATCCTGCAAAAGCATAAAAGTCACGAATGGATATAGGATCATACTTGTGGTCATGGCACCTTGCACAACCCACCGTATGACCGAGAACTCCAACTCCCAAGGTCTCCACCCGGTCTATAGCATATTCGTTTTCATATTCTTCCGGGATGATGCCATTTTCAGAACTGCGTTGGCCCAGACGTAAAAAGGTGGTGGCCATGATTTGTTCAAGGGACGCATTGGGCAGCAGGTCTCCGGCAATCTGCCAGGTGAGAAAATCATCATAGGGCATGTTTTCCTGATAGGCGCTGATGACCCAGTCGCGCCAGGGATGCAACAACCTGTTGCCGCCATCTTCAAGATAACCATCCGTATCTGACCAGCGGGCAATATCCAGCCACTGGCCGGTCATGTGTTCTGCATGCTCCACTGATGCCAGTAAGGTATCCACCACATTTTCATAGGCATCAGGGGAAGTATTCGCTTCAAAGTCAGCTACAGCTTCCAGCGTCGGCGGCAGTCCTGTCAGGTCAAGGGTAACGCGATTGATCAAAGTGGCCTTGTCAGCTTCTTCTGAAAGCGCAAGCCCCTCCTGTCCCAGACGGGCATCAATAAATGCGTCTATTTCATTTACTCCTGCAGGTGAAGGAGTATCTGGTCTGCTAACGGGCACATAGGCCCAATGCTTTTCATATTCCGCCCCCTGTTCAATCCAGCTGCTCAATAACTGTTTTTCTTCAGGACTCAGGGTTTTATTGGTATCAGGCGGTGGCATAACGACGCCGGGATCCGTGGACATAATCCTGCGCACCAACTCGCTGGCATCAGGATCTCCAGCAACAATCGCAAACTTACCCGGCGATTCAGGTAACTCACCTGTGGCAGTGTCTGACAAATCCAGCCTCAGGCCAGCTTTCTGGCCACCCTCGGCATCGGGACCATGACAGGCAAAACAGTTATCTGAAATGATGGGACGGACATCCCAGTTGTAGGAGAGAGGCTCAGTAATACCTGCCTGCTGCCGGGAATCACCACTATTACCGCAGCCCATTAGCATCAGGCTCAGAGCTGGAATAAGAATATGGCTTATTTTCAGAGACATTGGTTTATTAATCTGCTTTGAATAATTGTTATTACTAAGTAAAACGGAGAAATTATTATATAGAGCCCTATACATAACGGAAGTCGAATTATCAGGATATCTTGCTTTACCGGGTAGAAGAACAAGCCCTCTTGCGTTATAAACACCTTAATAAAAATAATCAGGAGAGAGAAATGAACCTCAAAAAAATCTGCTGCACACTATTACTGCCATTGTTGACCTTGGTAATGCACGTTCCAGCCCATGCTGCCGCTGAGACTATTTCCCTTAAAGTCATTACATCCAGTGAATCCAGCCTGCATGCCAATTTCACGCTGGTTATGGGCGATAAAGATATGGTGCTGATTGATGCCCCCTTCACCAATGCCGATGCACACCGGCTGGTGGCGGACATGCTGGAAACCGGCAAGAACCTCGCTACTATCTATATCACCCATGATCATCCGGATCATTTCTGGGCCATGCAGGTTGTGATGGATGCCTATCCTGATGCGCAGGTTATTTCTCATCCCGATGTGGTGGCTGATATCTGGCGCTCCATTCCATTCAAGATTGCCCGCTGGAGTCCAATGCTGGGTAATAACGGCCCGCAATTTCCTACCGCGCCTGTACCGATGACGCAGGACTGGTTTGAGGTGGAAGGCCATCGCCTGGAAGTCGTTGGCCCGATGCAGGGTGATCACCATAATGCTACTGCCATCTGGATTCCCGAGCTTGAGGCTCTCATTGCCGGTGATATTGTTTTCCACGGCATTCATGTCTGGCTGGGTGAAACTTTGGAAGAACAGCGTCTTGACTGGGTAGCAAACCTTAACGCTCTGATCGATATGAATCCGAAGATTGTCGTGGCTGGCCACAAGCGCCCGGGACTTGACGATGATCTTTCCAGCCTGACGTTCACTCGAGACTATATCGTGGATTTTAACCGGGAAGCTAAAGCTGCCAGAAATTCAACTGCACTCATCGCAAAAATGCGCGGGCTTTATCCAGATGTCATTGACGTACTTGATAACTTCATCCTGGTCAATTCTGCTCAGGTAGGCGTAGGTGAAATACCCCCATGGGAAGAATAATATGAACAAGTTACAAATAAAGATTTTTTCGCTTTTTGTCGGCTGCCTTTTTTCATCGCAGCTGCTTGCGCAACAAAAGCTGCCGACTCCTCTGGAAGGAATACCTTCTGATGTTCCCGTGGCAGTGCAGATACTGCGATGGAGTATGCTGGACAACAATGTCAGTGCGCTGGCGTTTCGGGAAATGGACCATTTATTTACTACCCGCAGCGTAGCCCGCAGTGGCCCGGTTTGGGAATTACCACGAACTGACCATGCGATGGATTTTACTTATTCATGGCAAGGGCACTCCTATTCCGCCGAAGAGTTTCTGGAACGTACCTACACTAACGCTCTGCTAGTCATGAAAAATGGCAGAATCGTCACCGAGATTTACCGAAATAATTCCACACCGCAGTCCCGTTTCATTGCCTGGTCCATGACCAAGTCCATCACCTCCATTCTTGTTGGCTGTGCTCTGGAAGATGCTTATATCGATTCCCTGGATACCTCCATTTCCGAATATCTGCCAGAGCTTGAAGGCGGTGGCTATGAAGGAGTTTCAATTCGTCATGTCATGCAAATGCGCTCTGGCGTGGACTATGAAGAACGCTATGACTTTGCCAACCCCGGCATTGCCGCCAGCAACCATATTTCCTCCCTGGTTAAAAACAATAGCCGTTTTACCGATGTTGCAAAAACATTATCCCGCATCAATCAGCCCGGCGAAGTTTTTCAGTACAAAACCATCGATACCGCCGTACTGGGCTGGCTGATTGAACGCAGTACTGGCATGAGCACCTCAGCCTACACTGAACGCTGTCTATGGGAACCGCTGGGGGCTGAGTCCGATGGATTCTATATTATGGATGGCCCACCTGGCATAGGCAGGGAATTCAGTGGTGCTGGTTACAATGCCACGTTGCGCGACTATGCCCGTGTAGGTCAGATGGTACTTAATGGCGGAGTCGCCAATGGCCAGCGTATTGTGTCCGAAGACTGGATAAACCTGTCCACACAACCTTCTGGCGGTGAAGATCAGCGTCGTGGTGGCTATGGCTATCAGTGGTGGACCATGGGAAACAGTGAAGCCTTTTCAGCCATTGGGCTGCAGGGCCAATACATCTATATTGATCCGGACACAGAGACCGTCATCGTGAAACTGAGTTATTTCCCACCGGGTGATAATTCGGCCCAGGATGGGGAAACTCTCGCCTTTATGGCTGCTGTCTCGCGCTGGCAACCCTGATTGATTTTCTTCAGGTTACAATCACACTGAATAGTAGATTGGAAATTAAATTAAATGAGCGAAGATAAACCCTGGCCCCAGGCAGGTCGTGAACGTCTGATCGTGCCCCAGCCCGTTGGCACCTATGGCACTGACCTGCCTGACCTGCGTGCTGAAATGTTGGGCAAGGTGGATGCTGCCCACGTCCTGATGATGGGGGATAACCCGGCGCTACCTCGGATGCCGGAAAAACCGACACTGCAGGACTATTTCAACCTGCGCATGAATGAATCCACCCGGCGCCACCTGCTGGAATCAGCCAAACGCGCAAAAGATGACGGGCGCGACGATAAAGTCGTACTGGCCTGTATGCTGCATGACATAACCAATGCCTGCCTGATCCGTACCGATCATGGTTACTGGGGAAGTCAGCTGATTGCTCCCTATGTGGATGAAGAAGTGGCCTGGGCTGTAAAGTATCATCAGGCGCTGCGTTATACCCCTGATCCTGCGGTAAATTACGAATACCCCGAACTCTATCTGCAACTGTTCGGTGACGATTATGAACCCCCTGCCTATATCAAACGCGACGCGCAATATGCCATGCAGCATAAATGGTATATGACGTCCCGTTACATCACGCTCTATGACATATATTTCTTTGATGAACTGGACAGCCCGGTTGAAATCGAAGAATTTGATGACATCATTGCGCGTAATTTCCGCCAGCCTGAGGAAGGTCTGGGTTTCGATGACTCGCCGTCTTCACATATGTGGCGCACAATGATCTGGCCAAATAACTTTCTATGACTTTTGAAACAAGCAGGCATTGGCTGGATGGGTAATTTCGACAACTATCTTGCAATGGAACCAGGTGTACTGGACTTGTGTGAAAACAGTCTGGGTAGCATTGCCGAAGCCGGCGCTAATGTGGAGCCTGTTATACCGGAAATGAATTTATTCGACATGTAGTTTTGCTGGACCACACTCCGTCATACCCGACGCCTGTCAATGCTGAATTATTATAATGATCCCGCAACACGACCACAGCTCAAACCGGAACTGATTTGGGAAATAGAACAGGGACTAAGCCTGGGCGAAAGTGATGTCAACAGAGCCAATATGATTCGCAGAACCTGGTATGTTGAATTGGACAGACTGTTTGCCAGTTACGACTTTCTGGCTTTACCTAGCGCACAGCTTTTTCCCTACTCTAAGGAAACCCATTGGCCGAAAGACATTAATAGCCATGCCATGGATACATACCACCGCTGGATGGAAGTGACTTTATATGCCAACCTCGGAGGAATCCCGGTGGTTAATGTATCTGTTGGTTTTGATAACCAGGGCAGACCTATGGGAATGCAGATTATGGGCAAGTTCGGTGAAGACCAGAAAGTACTGGAGTTTGCGCTGGCCTATGAGCAGATTACCGACCATCTGGCACAAAGACCCAATTTGATTACAGCGATGTAGGGTTGCCTGTTACATCTAACTATATAAAAAGCCTCGCACTTGCGGGGCTTTTTATTCGGCGGGAGAAATTTTCAGAATTGCACCGGGATTTTGATCAGTAAGCACATAAAGGTTTCCATCAGGGCCGGGCTGCACATCACGAATGCGTTGTCGCAGAGGCAAAAGGATTGGCTCACGAGCCAAGGCTATACCTTCATCACTGAAGGTAATGCGTTGAATATGGCCGGTCATGGGGGTGCGGCCCATGATCATAGCGCCGACAAAAGCATTGCTCTGCCAGCGCGGAAAGGCATCTGCAGTATAAAAGCTGATTCCGGAAATCGCGATGGAAGGTACCCAGTACATAAACGGTGATTCAAAATCATCTCTTTCGGTCAAATCACTAATGGCTACGCCATCGTAATCCCTGCCATAAGTAACAATCGGCCAGCCATAATTGCGGCCCGCCCTGATGATATTGACCTCATCGCCGCCCAGTGGCCCATGTTCATTTTCCCAAAGCTCACCGCTATCCGGATGCAGCGTCAGGCCTTGCGGACTCCGAATGCCGATGGCAAAAATCTCTGGCAAAATATCATCGCGACCAACAAAGGGGTTGTCTTCAGGTACTGAGCCATCATCGTTCAGGCGAATAACCTTACCGCCATGATCAAGGCCATCCTGAGCCCTGACTTCTTCCTGGCGCTCTCCGATAGTCATATAAAGTTTGCCGTCATTGCCAAATACCATACGGCCACCAAAATTTGTCGGTGATGCACTCCAGGAGTTGGCGATGAAAATATCCTCGACTTCTTCCAGACTATTACCTCTCAGCACAGCGCGAGCAATCGCCGTAGAACTGCGTCGTCCATCTTCATGGCCCTTGGCATAACTCAAGTACAGTGTCTGGTTAGTAGCAAAATCCGGATGCAACAGGACTCCCAGCAAACCACCAAGAACGGTAATTTTAACGTCGGGAACACCGTCGATAGCATTCGGATCCAGCGCGCCATCATGTATGCGTCGCAGACGACCGGCACGTTCAGTGACCAGCATGTCACCGTCAGGCAGAAAAGCCATCGCCCAGGGGTTGGACAAGCCATCTGCCACCAGATCTACGCGAATCGGATACTCAGTGGTTTCGTAAAATTGAGGAAAAGCCGGAAGCGGCGGTGCCGCGGAAAAATCCTGCGCAATAACGCCTCCAGTTGCGACCAACAGCAAGAATGCCGAAAAACTTTTCTCAAACCATTTCATAGACACTGCCTTGCCTGTTTACATTTTATTGACGACAACCTTACCACCCTTCACAACCAGCTCTACATTCAGCAGGTCATAAATGTTTTCCAGTGGATTACCGTCAAGGATTACCACATCAGCAGCTTTTCCAGCCTCCAGCGTACCGATCTCATCCTCCAGGAAAACCGCCCTGGCGGTATGTTCCGTCATGATTTCGATAATATCCTGCTCGGAAAAAGTCAGGCTTAAGGCGTTGAGCTCATGCTTGAGAGTTTCAGTGGGGTGAAAAGACGTATCCGTACCAAAACCGTAGGTGATGCCTGCATTCCACAACAGACGCGCATTCACCGGACCCTGTCCAGCGCTACTCAAGGTATTCCAGCTATAAGGTTGTCCATCCCTGAAAATAGGGTCGTTGTTTTCATCAAAGAAAATACCCAGGGTACCCAGTGAGGACACCATGGGTATACCGGTATCGGCAATGGTCTTGGCCTCGGCCAAAGTAAGCTGACCGATATGGGGGGTATGAACCAGATGATCCGGCCCGGCCTTGATCACTTCCAGCACATCCCACTTGCCCACCGCATGCACTATCGCTTTCAGTCCATGTTTATGGGTTTCATTCACCATCAAGGTCAGTGAATCCACTTCCGGTCCGCCCGGTGTAACAGTGACCACAGTCTTGGTGAAATCATAGCCGGCATCGGCAGCTGCCTGCACGGCATCGATAATGACCTGGTCGGGAATCTTGCCGGCCGCTTCGGTAGGACGATTCGGTGGCCGCGACACATCTGTACGCGCTGGATCAGTGGTGGGCTCGCCTGGCGGCAGGACATTGATTGGCACAAAGGCTCCGGACAGAATCCGTGGCCCGGTCATTTCTCCGTCGCTGATCATACGTCGCAGCTCAAGTATTTGTGGCGCATCAATTGCCGACAATACCGTTGTAAAACCGGCATTAAGAAATTCCTGCATATTTTCTGCGGCCCGATTAGCCATCCACTCTTCAGGATTACCCTGAATAATGTGACGATGTCCTTCAATAAAACCTGGCATTACAGTTTTACCAGCCGCATCTATGACTCTGGCATTCAGCGGGGCCACAACATTCTCACCTACCGCGCTGATCAGGCCACCCTCCATCAGAACACTTCCCCGCTCTATCACATTGCCATTGCCATCTATAACTCTGGTGTTAGTGATGAAAATAATATTTTCATCTACCGGAATTTCTACGCTTTCCGAGTCTGTAACAACAGGTCCGGCCTGTTCACTGCAGGCTGAAAGGAACATTGTCATAAAGACGAATAAGGAAGCCATTCTTAACATTGTGAAATTCTCCATGAAGTGTGTCAGCGAATACAGAATTTTATCCCTGACGTTAATTCAGGTTCTGTTTCAGTTTTTTATTTATATTTATGTGTTTTTTTAACGTCAGAAAACATACCATAATTGTTGCCAAATAACCTCTCTGGAAAAACCCCGGTAATGCCTGGCCAAGTTTCATCGCAAGCCATAAAAAAGGGCTTTGATAACCCCTTTTCAGAAATGTTTCCTGATTTATTATTGCGGACTATCCCGCCACCCCATCGATTCAAAATCAGCTCAAATCCTCGCGCAGTGAATCAGCAATATTATCGGGTAGTTGCACAGGACCAATTTTGAATCCTTCCAGGTCACAACCGGCATAAATGGCGCTTCCGTTTTTTGCATCTGCCACCATTTCAGGATTTAACTGGAAGCGGACAAAATGAACGCTAGAGGTTTTTACTTCATTGGCTCGTTCCATATCCTCATCGGCTATGGCATAAACCTTGTCATGCCCCTCTACCTGCATCCAAATAAGATCTTCAACATTTTTCAATTCCTGCAGGCGCAATTTACGTTCTTCCACATCTTCATATTCGATCATGAAGGTTGCTTTCCAGTTATCACCATCCGGGATCAGCGGGTTATAGGCGTCCAGTTCATCCTCAATACCTGCGGCCTCAAACACTTTTTCTATTCGCAACATTTCCTGAATCTGATATTTCAGTGTCAGGCTATCCTCAAACAACAGACGCGCATTATCATTTAACTGCAGATTTCTGTTTTTCTTGTGCTCCAGCACTTTTGTCCTGAATTCCGGGCGCTTTGCCGCATAGTCTTCCAGGGACCACAAATCATCTCTGGTCAGTTTTTTCATCATTACTCCTGAATACTTTTAAAGAATGAAAGTCATACTAACGATTTACTTTCAAAGACCGTATGCAATCCTTAACAGTGTCATGGGATGCTCAGGTTTATCTACCTTCTCGGAAAGTTTGCCAATATGGGCAGCTGCCATGGGGCAATCTGAAATAAAATAATCCGGATCCTGCTGATCCACTTTTCTGACTACAGGACGGGCAATCTTGACCGCAATGTCATGGGTTTCCTTTTTCACCGCATAGGTACCGTCATGACCGGAACAGCGTTCCTGGGCCTGCACTTGGGTATCAGGCACCAGATTAAGAATATCCCTGGTTTTGAGACCGATATTCTGCACACGCAAATGACAGGCAACCTGGTAGCTGATATCGCCAAGCCCCTGTTTGAAATCGATATTGAATTCCCCCTCTTTATGGCGCAGGAACAGGTATTCAAAGGGATCAAAAAAAGCCTGTTTTACTTTTTGTACATCTTCATCATCGGGAAACATCAGTGGCAGTTCCTGCTTGTACATCAACACACAGGAAGGGATTGGAGCAATAAGGTCAAAGCCTTCATCGACAAGTTTTGCCAATACTGGAATATTCGCTTCTTTTAATTCTCTTACTGACTCCAGGTCACCCAGCTCAAGTTTCGGCATGCCGCAACAGGCTTCCTTTGGCACCAGTTCAATATGAATACCGTTATGCTGAAATACCTGGTAAAAATCCTCACCAAGATGCGGGGCATTATAGTTACCGTAACAAGTGGCATAAAAGGCCACTTTGCCTGAAGTCCGCCCTATCGCTTTTGGCTCAATTGCCCCTTTTTTCTGTTGCGCCGTTTCCAACACTTTCACCCGCTTGCGCAGGTTATTGCGATGGTAACCGGGCACTGGTGCGGCATGATGAACACCCAGGGTACTTTCAAGAACTTTGCGAAAAACCCCGTTATTGTTCAAGGCATTGACGGTCACATCCACCAGCGGAATCGTTGCCATTTTTGCCACCGCGTCGGTACTGGTCAAAGTGCGGTCACGAAAAGAGGCGCCATTCTTTTTAAAGTTTACGGCCTTGGCACGCAACATCAGATGGGGAAAATCTACATTCCATTCATGAGGCGGCACGTAGGGGCATTTACTCATGTAGCACATATCACAGAGATAGCAGTGATCGACTACTTTCTGATAGTCCGCCTTATCGACCCCATCAACTTCCATGGTGTCAGATTCATCAACCAGATCAAACAGGGTAGGAAAGGCATTACATAAGCTGACACAGCGACGACAGCCATGGCAGATATCGTAGACACGCTCCAGTTCCGCATTGAGCTTGTCCACATCCCAGAAGGACTCGGTCTGCCATTCCACAGGGTGGCGGGTAGGCGCTTCAAGACTTCCTTCCCTGGCTCTTTCTTTGGTTGAAGGGGTATCACTCATGGCGGGGAGCCCAATATTAGATCTGTGTTTTTGATTCTATGATTTCTATTATTGTGGGTGCCTGACTCATTTTTCAGAGTCAGGCACCCACCAGGTCTGGAAAACAATTCTAACTTCCGCACTGGAGAGTTTTAGTCGTCCAGACCATCGAGAGCTTTCTGGAAACGGTTGGCATGGCTGCGTTCAGCCTTGCCCAGTGTTTCAAACCAGTCAGCAATTTCGTCAAAACCTTCATCACGTGCTGCTTTGGCCATTCCCGGGTACATATCTGTGTACTCGTGAGTTTCACCAGCAATTGCCGCTTTCAGGTTGTCAGAGGTGCCGCCAATAGGCATACCTGTGGCCGGATCACCGGTTTCTTCAAGATATTCCAGATGACCATGTGCATGGCCTGTCTCACCTTCAGCGGTGGAGCGGAAAACTGCAGCAACATCGTTATAACCCTCAACATCAGCCTTGGCTGCGAAGTACAGATAACGACGATTGGCCTGTGATTCACCGGCAAATGCATCCTTGAGATTTTGTTCAGTTTTGGAACCTGCTAAAGACATAGTTCACTCCTTTGTATTAATTAATTTCTTAAACTAAAAAACTATTGTTGGGATGAAGTCGAGGACTTCGTGAAGTCAGAATTTTTTATGACTTGATGACGAATATAAAGGCAAGCCACTGATCTGTCTAATTGTTAATTATTTATTCTGCGATGGATTTTATCTATCCAAACTGACCTTAAGCAGACTGTTATGCTGCAAGGCCTGAATATGCCCCATAAAATGCCTGGCCAAGAGCCGAACTTAACACTTCATGAACTCCCTGCTCAATAGCTGAAAATTAGTGCAATTTTTTACTTTTCTTACGCAACATCAGGCACCTGGATCTGGTCTAATAGGAAAGTGTAACAGGAAATGGAATAGACCATCTCCTGCAGCCCTTTTACCCTTTACTCTGCACCCTGGAAAACGATGAAAAGATTATTCAAGTTAATGGCCTCCCTGGTCACTTTGGTATTTACCCTGGTTATTGTTGTACTGGTGATCATGCTCAATACTGACCCCAATAATCATAAGGATCGAATTGCGCGGGAATTTGAGAAAAGCACCGGCCTGGCGCTTTCCCTCAATGGCAGCATTGATCTCAGCTTCTATCCCTGGCTGGGAATCACGCTCAATGATTTTGTCATCGCCAACCCTCCCGGCTTCAGTAATACACCTCTGATGCAGGCGCAACAGGCCGAGTTAAGAGTAAAACTTCTGCCGATGCTGGATCAGGAGTATGAAATTGACACTATTCATCTAACAGGCGCCCGAATTTTTCTGGAAACCAATGCCGTAGGCGAGTCGAACTGGGATAGCGGTGCTCTGAGTGCCACGGAAAGCGAAGAATCATCAGTATCAGATGCTACGCTCAATAAGCTGGTAGTGGGCGGCGTGGATATCAATAATGCTTCAGTAATCTTCGATGACCAGTTTAACGATGTCATCTATACCCTTGAGAACATCAACATCAGCACTGGTGAACTGGTCTATGGAGCCCCAATAGAGCTGTCTTTAGCCCTTGATGCCAGTGCCAGCCAGCCAGATCTTGCGGCTCTGATCAGATTAACCGGTACCATGGTCTACGACCTGGGTAGCCAGCGTTATGATTTGAATCCCCTCAGTTTGAATAGCACCCTGTTAGGAGCCAATGTACCCAACGGATCCGCTGACCTCACCCTGACCACAGCAATGAGCATGGATTTTGAACAGGACACGCTGCTGCTGCGGGATTTATCGTTCAATGCCCTGGATACCCGGATTAATGCCAACATCAATGCTAATGGTATTTTAAGTGACTCCCCTCTTTTTCAGGTGAACCTCGCTGCAGCAGGCAATGACCTGGCGGCAATCTTTCGTATCCTGGAAAACGAAGATTTAGTGGCCCAGATTACCCGGCTTAACAGCCGAAGTTTTTATGTAAACGGCCTTTTTGAAAGCAGCCCCGGTGTCGGAACCCTGAGCGTCAAAGGTCTCGATGCCAACCTGCTTGATGCCAGTATTACAGGAGATATCAGTGCATCAAACCTGCAGTCCGGACAACCGGTCATCACTGGCACTATCAATGCTTCCGGACCTGACTTACCTACCCTGCTGGAAGTTGCCGGGCAGCTTCAGGGCGGGCGTAATTCAGCTCTTGCCGGCTACGGCAGGGAATTGCAGAACTCACCAAATCAGGATTTCCTGCTCAGAACACGCTTTGATGCCAATATGGAAACCGGCAATCTCAATGTGCCGGAACTGGAACTCAATGCGCTGGGCACAGTAATCAGTGGCAATTTGACGGGGAGTGAGGTTAATACCGAGACACCGGTGCTACGTGGTCGCCTGAATGCCAGCGGCCCTGATCTGCCTTTGCTTATGCAAATTGTGGGTCAGATTAGTGGCGGTCGTGAATCATCACTGAACCAGTTTGGGCGCAATTTGCGAAACATCCCCGGTAAAAATTTCACCCTTAATGCGCCATTTGATATCAACATGGCCCGGGGCAATATCGATCTCAGTGGATTGCAGGCAAACTTTCTGGGCTTTCGTCTTAGCGGCGAGCTGCAGGCCACTAATTTTGAGAATGCCAATGGCACCATGATAGGCGAGCTAAATCTTAGCGGTCGCAATCTTGGGCCGGTATTGAGTGCGCTTGACCAGGCTGACCTGGCAGAAGTCGTGGAATCGCTAAACCTCAATATGGCGATAAACGGCAGACCGGCCAACCTGACACTTAGTCCGTTTAACCTTGACCTGATACTGTCAGGACCGCGCATTCCAAATTCGCCGGTGACACTGGCATTGAGGGCAAATAGCATCCTGGATATTGAAAATGAAACCCTGGCTACTGAATCTTTCACTCTGGCAGGGCTTGGTTTGAACCTTCAAGGCAGTCTCCAGGCCAACAATGTCATGAGCGATATCAATTACAACGGCCAGCTCTCCCTGCCTGCATTTAATCTGCGCCGCTTCATGCAACAGATCAACCAACCGCTACCGGTCGCCATGGATAATACGGTCTTTCAGTCATTCGCTTTGGCTACCTCTTTTTCAGGCTCCAGCGATGATCTGCAACTTCGCCAGCTGGACTTCACCCTTGATGAATCCAGAATTTCCGGTGACTTCAGTCTGGCAGGGCTAAGCTCAGCAACAACACCGGCGATGGATTTTGACCTGGCAATCAACCGCATAAACCTTGACCGCTATCTGGCGCCAACCACTGATACCCCTGCAGGCGCTGAAATCGGCAACACCGAGTTGCCTGTGGACACACTGCGTGAATTGAATATCAAGGGTGAAATTAATGTCGGCCAACTTACCTATTCCAACCTGAATCTGAATGTTCTGGCACTGAACATTAATGCCAGTAATGGCCAGCTTGCCCTGGCTCCGGTCACGGCAAATCTTTACCAGGGAGCCTATTCCGGTGATATCAGGCTCAATGTCAATGATGCCTTACCAACAGCCAGTGTTGAAACAACTCTTACCGGTATCAATCTGGCGCCACTGCTAAGAGACTTTATGGATGCCAGCTATATCAGCGGTAATGGTAATATCCAGCTGTCACTGAACGGACGCGGTGCCGACACCGCCACCATCAAACGCAATCTGAATGGCTCTGGCGCAATGGCGCTTCAGGATGGTGTATTGGAAGGGGTGGATGTTGGCAGTGTGCTGAACCAGGTTGAAGCGATGATCAGGGAACAGCGCCCCCGCACTGTGGTCCGCGGTGAGCGCACACCGTTTGAGACATTCTCTGCCAGCATTGTCATCAATGACGGGATCGTAACGACCAATGATCTTTTGATCGAGTCGTCGGGCTTTGATGTGACTGGTCGCGGCACACTGGTGAACCTGGCAAACGATACTATTGCTTTTAATATGATTGCCAACGTTGACGAGACGCCTGCAAGTGATGAGCAGACCTACGACATTGGCGGCTACTCACTCCCCATTGCCTGCACCGGTTCCATAAATAACCCCACCTGCCTGCCAGACATTCAGGCCATTCTTGGCGGCGCTATTCGCTCTGCAGTCCAGCGTGGACTCACCGACCTGATACAGCGCGCCGTTGGCAATGAAGCGCAGCCTCAGGGTAATACGGGCAATACTCAGCAAAATTCCGAGCAAACCTCTCCACAGGATCAGCAACAGGAAGATCCGCCGGCAGAAAGCGATCCGCGTGAAGTGTTGATCAATCGAGCGCTGGAAAGTATTTTCAATCGTTAATGCTTGTCAGGGGTATGCATACCTCGCTCATGAATTTAAAAAACGGTTTATTCAAAGGTAACGCCCTCTGGCAATAATACCCAGCCTGCAGGACCCATGCTCAAGGTTCGCCCAGTTCATGTCTGTTTCCAGTACTGCCACTGCAGCCGTTGGCATGACTTTACCGTCTTCCGGAATATCCAGTTCTTCACAGAGATAAAACAGCAGATCTTCAAGACCCGGATTGTGTCCCACTATCATCAAACTGGCACATTCATCAGGGGTACTCGCAATCACATCCAGTAACTCACTGACATCTGCCATGTAAACCGACTCATTCCAGAATATATTTTCCACACTGTAGTCCATATTACTGGCAACGGTTTCCGCTGTATCTCTGGCCCGCTGGGCCGGGGAACTTATCAGTAACTCTGGAACCAGACCCTGTTTAAGTAACCACAAACCCACTCTGCCAGACTCCTCAAAGCCACGCTTTTTTATGGGACGTTGGTAATCCGGCAAGGCTTTACCCCAATCAGACTTACCATGACGCATTAGAATCAGTTCTTTTCTCATACTATCCTTAAGATTTCTTTCATTATTAATCTACCCGCCAACGTTGCGACATTAACCCAGGCCCGGACCAGCCTGTTTTCCGCTTTACTGCCTGCCATAATCTTGGATTGGATTTCGCCCTTTAGGGCTTATATACTGGCCAGTCCCTGGATTACTTTCCCATTTAAAAGGGCAGTCGCTAAAACAAAAGATTAACTATTATTCCAGGTCTGAACAATTAAAATTTAGTTTGCAAAATAAAATCGCAATCGATTCTTTGAAGAGGTCAACCGTATGAAACAACTGTCCATTTTCATTCTTGGATTATTCCTGGGGACTTCGGTTCTGGCACAGGTCCCTTATCCTTTTGTATCAACACCAATCGCTGAATTAAATGAACCCTGGGCCATCGAATTTCTGCCTGACGGACGAATTCTGGTTACGGAAAAAGGCGGTACTATCCAGCTGGTCACCCAGGATGGTCAGAAAACTGAAGTCGCTGGCGCGCCTGAAGTTGATTATTTTTTCCAGGGCGGCCTTGGCGATATCGTCCTGCATCCAGACTTTGAATCCAACAATCTGGTTTATATAAGTTACGTGGAAGCCGGCGCCAATGAAACACGCGGCGCAGTGGTAGCACGTGGCACTCTTAACCTTTCTGCTCCGGCGATAGAGAATCTTGAAGTCATCTGGCGCGCCTTCCCCAAAGTCGATGGCGGACTGCACTTCAGCCACCGTATTGCCTTCGATGACGAAGGATACATGTTTGTCTCAGCGGGGGAGCGTAATAAATATGATCCTGCCCAGGACCTGAATGCCACACTGGGAAAGATTGTTCGATTGAATGATGACGGCTCTCCTGCATCCAATAACCCCTTTGCCAGTCAGGGCGGAGTGGCTGCTGAAGTCTGGTCATATGGTCATCGCAATCCATTGGGTATTGCTTTCGATAGCGACGGTCGACTCTGGAATATTGAGATGGCACCGCGCGGTGGTGATGAATTGAACCTGGTTATTGCAGGGGAGAATTATGGCTACCCCATCGTCTCTAACGGAAATCACTACACTGGTGAAATCATTCCCGACCATGATACCGATACAGAAGGCCGCTTTGAAAAACCCAAGGTCTGGTGGAATCCGGTAATCTCACCATCCAGCCTGATGTTCTACACCGGAGATGCGTTCCCGGAGTGGCGTGGAAATGCCTTCATCAGCGGGCTCTCTTCCATGTCCATCGTTCGCATTGTAGTTAATGGCGATAATGCTGTCGAAGCACAACGTTTTGTCATGGGACGCCGTATTCGTGGTATTGAACAGGGTCCTGCAGGCAATATCTGGATTCTTGAAGATGGGCCGGAAGGCAGACTTGTAAAACTGACCCCTCGCGGCTAATCAATCAAAAAGCATAATAAAAACCCCGTTCCAATAACGGGGTTTTTTTATGTCGCCAATAAATGATAATAGCTTAACCATGAAGGGAGAAATTTATGAATAGCACTGAACATTCCCGGCGCAAGTTAATGCAATTTTTAGCCGCCAGTCCTTTATTTTCCGCTATGTCTGCTTTACCAACGATGGCCGCTCAACGCCTGGACGACAGGGACTATATCGCTGAATCCGCCCGCTGGGCAGTGAATGTTTTTGATATGGAGAATGTCGCCCTGCGCAACTGGAATCAGGCGCACTGGACCTATATCTCCCAGGGTGTAGATGATGAACTGACGTTGCGCGCCAATCGTGAAGGCTATGAGCGCCTGCATTTACGCGCCCGTCGCCTGATTGATGTCAGCTCTGTGAATACACAAACCCAACTTCTTGGCCATACCCTGCCCTCTCCTGTCTTGCTGGCTCCGGTAGGTGGTCTGGGGATGGCCCATGCCGATGGCGATATAGAAGTAGCACGGGGTGCCAGAACCGGTGGCCACAAGATGATCATGTCCACAGCGGCAACCTTTGGCATTGAAGAGATCACCGAAGCACGCGGTGAACCAGTCTGGTATCAGCTTTATCCCACCGATGTCTGGGATATCACCCAGGAAATATTGCGCCGGGTCGAAGCCACAGGATCAGATGTGCTGTTTTTGACCACCGACATTCCTGCTCGCAACCAGGATCGTATGCGACGCTTTGATCGAAGCTCCGATGACTGCAGTGAATGCCATATTCCAGGCACTACCTTTGCAGACAAAGCCATGTTGCAAGGCTTGAATGCGCCCGCCAATCTAAATCCCAGCAACCCCTCAATGGATTGGGATTACGTCAAACGCCTGCGCGATTCAACTGATATGAAGCTGGTTATTAAGGGAATCACCCAGCCGGAAGATGCCAGATTGGCGCTGCGCGCCGGAGTAGATGCCATCCATGTTTCCAACCATGGTGGCAGAGCAGAGGAAAGCGGTTTTGCTACCATTGACTCTCTCCCGGAAATAGTCAATGTAGTGCGCGGTCGTATGCCGGTCATCGTTGATGGTGGCATCCGCCGCGGCACTGATATTCTCAAGGCTCTTGCGCTTGGTGCAGATGCTGTTTGTGTAGGCAGGCCCTATATCTGGGGACTGGGCGCCTTTGGCCAGGAAGGCGTAGCAAAAGTAATGCAGATACTGGACAGCGAGCTGGAAGTTGCGATGAAGCAGGCAGGCACACCGACCCTGGCTGATATTACCCGCGCAGCGGTGAGGTAAAGACAGTTACTAGTCACTAGTCACAAGAGACAAGCAACCACTTTCTCAGGCTTCAAGGGTTTTTTGTAGGTCGGATAAGGACCGCAGGGACGCATCCGACAGGGCGACTAATTTAGTCGCCTTTTTTGTGACTTGTAGCTTGTAGCTTTGTTATGAAATAAATGGCGTGATCGTCTCAATCCCTTTCCTTGCGACAACTTCCGGATCCGTATTCTGTACCTCTGGATCAAAAAGCTCCAGAGACAGTGCCCGCCCATAACCCTTCTCGGAGAGTTTTTCGATGATACGCTGCAATGGCGCAACGCCCTCGCCAGGATAAGCGCGGTGTTTTCGCTCAGCCACTTCAAGATAGGGCAAGGCCGGCGTGTCGGCAAAATGGACATGATGGATCTCACCATGATTGATCAGATCCAGATCTTCAAATTTACTCATACCCGCCCACAAATGATAAACATCAATCATAAACTTGAGGTTTGGGTGATTCACTTTGCGCACTACATCCAGACTGGTACGCACATTACTGATTAATGTAGAAAGACGGGTAAATTCAAGCATCAGGGCAATGTTGTAAGGCTTCGCAATTTCAGCTGCTTCATGCAGGTTTTCAAATACCTGGTCATAATCTTCCATGGTATGGGGTTGATTGGCTGCAGAAGGCACAACCAGACGATCCGCCCCCAGTGACTGCGCCAGCTCAACTTTCCATTTCAGGTCTTCCACGGCACTGGCACGACGAGGGCCACTTTCTTCCAGAAACAACTGGTTTGTGGAGGAAACTACGCGCAAGCCCAGGTCATCCATCAGGCGACGGGCAGAACCTGATCCATTACTCTCTTCAAATGCCTTTGCCGATGGCAGGTCAGGTTCAGTTGCGGTGATCCCGGCATTGGACCAGCCTTCCATGACACGGCGAAAATCAAAGCCACTTGAAGTAATTCCATGCATACAGACAAACATCCCCGAGGTGGATGCTGCCCGGGAAGCTGATGAGCCGCTGACAGCGGCCGCTGCGGTAACGCTTGCAGACAAGGCCATAAAATCTCTTCTGTTAATTCCGGTCATTTTTTAATTCCGGAAAATCAACAGGGCCAGGATAAATGGAGTTCCATTTATCCTGGCCTTGGTGATTCCCCCTCAGGTTCTATTACCAACAGCCAGATCACTGACTGTTTTCGCCGAATTTTATCAAGCCTTTACAGTATATCGCGCCCAAGTGTTCCCCGTGGTACCCGATGGCCCACATCCTGAACATAGTCAGGGCCAATAGCCGCAATGGAAGGGGTACCACTGCCACGCATGGTAATGGCCAACTCACGATTCAGTAAATCCAGCACGCGCTCAACGCCTGCCTGCCCAAAGGCACCCAGTCCCCAGCAGTAGGGCCGGCCAATACCAACAGCAGACGCACCCAGTGCCAGCGCTTTGAAAACATCAGTACCGCGACGAATGCCACCATCAATAATAACCGGTATGCGACCATTGACCGCCGCGATAACCTCAGGAAGGCATTCAATAGTGCCTCTGCCGGTATCTGTGGCACGCGCTCCGTGATTGGAAAGGATGATGCCATCAGCACCATACTGCACGGCAAGCGCCGCATCAGCGCCAACTTCGATTCCCTTGATAAGCACTTTCATGCTGGTGACATCCTTGATGCGCCCGATAACATCCCAGGTCAGGGAGGCATCAACGAGTCCAACCCCCTGCATGTCAAGACCATCAAACATGGGTTTGGCCTGACCGTAATGACATTCCTCACAAAAACGGTCATCTTCCCGGGCGAGGACGGCGGAAGTCTCGGTATTACGCCCACCTGGCAAATCCACTGTCAGGCAAACTGCTGTACAACCGGCTGCTTCTGCTCTGCGCAACATTGCTACGGTGTATTCCCAACGATTGGTGGAATACAACTGAAACCAGACGGAACCTTCACCACGCGCCTGCACAACGTCTTCAATAGGCGAGGAGGCCTGGGTAGAAAGGATCATGTGATGCCCTTTCGCGGCAGCAGCACGGGCTGCCCCCACATCGGCATCTCGGTGAAATCCGCCAGTACTGCCAATCGGGCTCAAAAATATTGGCGAGCGGGCTTCTGCTCCGAGGACATTGACTGACATATCGGTGGAACCACTGACGTCCACCAGCCTGCGCGGATGGATCTGGAAGCGCGTGTAGCCTTCCCGGTTTGCGCGCAAGGTAGTGTCGCTATCAACACCGGAAATCAGATAACCAAAATGGGCAGGCGGCACTTTTTCCCGCGCAATCGCCTCCATCTCAAAAACATTGATAACCTGTTCGGGATTGGTGAGTTTCTCACCAAGAGTCTCTTCCACCTCCTGACTGAAAGCTGAATAACTGGTCAGCAACGGGCTGCCTGCCAGAAATTTGAGAAATTCGCGTCGGTAACCCTGATTGTTTTTTTGATTAAAAGGCATGCTTGACTCCTTGGCCCTGAAAACGTGTGACTTGTGATGTGTGAAGAGAGTAACGAAATAATTGGCTTTTTAAAACAATATTTCCATTCTGCCCACCACGTACCAATGACAGCCCAATAAAGCACTATATTCAATATTCCCAAGGGAGCTGAAATTCAGTGTCATATGAAATTATCCGGAGTATTTCGGGTCACTGTTTTTTGACATTAATTGCACGATGATTGTCTCCCCTTGGCACCAACATCGGGTATTATGCCGGACTAATCAATATTTACTTCTGACAACCTAAAGCAATACAACTATTAATACCCCTCCAGGAGGCCCTGTGTTAACCAGACGCTTGTTATTTGTAGCTACTCTATTCACCTTCCACTTAGCCAATGCTGCCGACTCCAATGAAGGCAAGACCTTTTTCCGACAACAATGCGCACTCTGCCACAGCGCCGAACCCGGCGATAATGGGGGAGCACAGGGCCCTTTGTTACATGGTATTTTTGGCCGTGAAGCCGCCACTACCGGGTTCACCTATACGCCGGCCATGGCCAATTCAGGACTTACCTGGGATGCGCAGACACTGGATCGATTCCTGGCTGCGCCAACCCAGGTTGTTCCTGGCTCCTCCATGGTTATTCCGGTTTCAGATGATGAAAACAGGGCTAACCTGATCGCGTATTTTGAAGCCCTTGGCAATGGTACTTTTGCAGAAGCTGAACCACAGTTTGGCGGCTTTGGTGGTTTTCGCGCGCCCCCGGAAGCAGAGCCCCCCCAGGGTGACCCTGACTGGCTGAATGATCGTCCTGGCCGCGTTCACAGAGTAGATCTGGGCAGCCTTCCAGAGCCTTATGAAACAGGGTCCGCAGTGAACTTTCCGCAAATCGCTCCAAGACCTGAAGGCAGGGAATTACAGGTCCCTGAAGGATTCAAGGCGGAAACTTTCGCCGCAGATTTACAAGGCCCACGCGCCATGGTGCTGGCCCCTAATGGCGATATCTTCCTGACAGAAACACAGAGTGGCCGAATCAAAGTGATGCGCCCCACGGCGGATCATAGCCAGCCACAAGCCATTACTGTTTTTGCCCAGGGCATGTTGCAACCCCTCGGAATGGCATTTTATCCTGCCGGTAACAATCCACAGTGGCTGTATGTTGCTGAAACCAATAGAGTCATTCGCTATCCCTATAACAGCGGTGATACAGAAGCTGCCGATGTCCCTGAAGTGGTGATATCCCAGCTCAGCCCAGTGGGTGGCGGTCATTACACTCGCGATCTGGGCTTCTCTCCCGATGGTTCTCATATGTATGTCTCCGTAGGTTCCCAGTCCAATGTGGCCGAGGATATGCCCGCAAAAACAGCAGCTGAAATTGCTGCCTGGGAAGCCGAGCGTGGTCTTGGTGCTGCCTGGGGAACCGAAGAAAACCGTGCCTCCGTGATGGTATTTGACGTGGGCAACGAAGAGGCAAGCGGCAGGCTTTTTGCCAATGGCATCCGAAACTGTGTCGGCCTTACAGTACAGCCTGAGACCGGTGATGTCTGGTGTACAGTAAATGAGCGAGACCAATTGGGGGATGACCTGGTTCCGGATTATTCTACTCGAGTCCCCGAAGGCAGCTTCTTTGGCTGGCCCTGGTACTATATGGGTGACAATGAAGATCCCAGGCATGCCGGTACCAGACCTGATCTGCCAGGCCAGATTTCAGTACCTGATGTTCCCTATACAGCCCATTCAGCCGCCGTTGATCTGGAGTTTTATCCTGCACAAGTAAGCGGTAATTCTGCCTTTCCGCAAGAGTATGCCGGAGACGGATTTGCGGTCTTACATGGCTCCTGGAACCGTGCCCACCGTACCGGGCACAAAGTTGTCAGGTTACCTATAGAAAATGGCGTTCCTACCGGTGAGTACATCGACTTCTTGGTAGGGTTTATCGACAAGGATGGCAATCCTTGGGGACGACCGGTAGCTACCGTGGTGATGCAAGACGGCTCATTACTGCTCAGTGATGATGGCGCCAATATCGTCTACCGTATTTCTTACAGAGACTGATACATTACACCAGCATGCTAGGTTTATCCCAGCACACTAACAACTGTTCAGTAACAACGAGAATTCAGCCAGGATTACACATTTGTTCGACTTTATTGGCCAGCAATGATTCTGCCCTTGGCAGGCTGCCTGCGGAGTGTGGTAGACTTCGCGCCCGGATTAGGCCAAAGACCATTATTTGGTATTAAACATAATTACTTCTATAACACGTCCCGCATTATGCCAACAGTATTAAGTCTCAAAGAACTCCGCAGCAGTAACGCACTCAAAGCTGAAATAAAAAAGCTGGAAGATGACAAGAAGCAGCTTCTGGAACAGCTCGAGCGCCAGAAAAAGCTGGAAAAAAAACTGCGCGACGATATTCTTGATCATAAAAAAGACTTTGAGCATCTAGAAAAGCAGTTTAACCATTTTGCTGGTCTTGAGGCTGAGTACGATGCCCTGCAGCAGGAATTGCAGATGGAGCGTCTTGAAAAGCTAATTGAAGGTGACAAGAAAGACAATACTATTAATGCGCAGGTAAAAAAAGCCAAGGAAGAACTCTCGGCTGTGCAGTCAGAGTTGAAGGAACTTAAGAAACTTGATCCCCAGCGCCTGAAGCGTCAGGTAACTGACCTGAAAAAGAAAAATATAGATCAGGCAAAAGATAACAAGAATCTTAATACAGCCTTGGTAACCGAGCGCAAGGAAGTGAAAGAATTATCAGCTTCTAAAGCAAAACTTGAAACTGAACTGGAAGCGGCCTCTAAACAGACGAATTACTTCTGGGAATCCAAGAACAAAAACTGGGCACTTTATGAAACCGGGCTGGTACTGAAAACGGAATCTAGGGATGAGGATAGCCTAAACCGAATACTTTGCCTGAATCGGGAAACCGGGATCAGCGTAGTAAGCCAGTCTCTGGGAGAGGATGACAAGGCAGTCTGGTTGGGCGACATTGAAATTCCGGAAGATATTTCAGTAGAAGCCGGCAAGCGTCTGAAGAAAATCGCAGCTGAAGCAGAAGACGACGAAGGATAAAAAAAGTATCGAGTAAAAAGAAAGAGCCTGGTTTTTTATAATGATCGGCATTTATTGTCTTACTGTTTTGTTTTCTATATTCCTTACTATACTCGCCACTTATCCAATACTGCCTATTCTAAATATAGTTGGAATAATCTGGGTATAGCTCTAGATTACTCCTTCTGAGGGACTCTAATAGCAGTATTTTATAAACCGCCATTTACCCCATAAATGTTAATACAGCTAGAGATGATTTTGTCGATGGCATAACAATTATTCTTGGCGTTATAGATAGTGATAAAGATATCGATAGCACGGAAACCGACATAATTGCATCAGGAACAGGAGGAAGTGTTATTGCCCTGCGTGCTCCAAATTGGAACACTCTGTTTTACCGCTTCAAGGTGTAAAAACCTCTTTGATTGAAATCCTTGATGCGCTGTTGCTCACAATATAGCCCAATGACGTCACCATTTCAGGACAGCCTACAAAAATTTACGAGCTGGTGATCAAGGATGATCAGGCTGAGGCTATCAGCCTTTCACTAGAGACAAACAATCCCATTTTAGAGCAAACCCTAGACCTTGCCGCAATTGCTTTAGGCTGTAATATCTATCTGAAAGATCTGCAAATCATTCTGGAGCGTTGCCAGTAATACTTGATTATATTCAGTGTCTTTGTATTACCATTATTTGCATTTATCTTATCACTGGTAACCATCGTGCCTTGCTATTTTCCCTGTCGTGCCACACCTCTGCCTGCAATTTAAGGTATTATTACCAGCATAAACTTATGTTGAAAAATCACTATGAAAATTGAAATGATCTGTACCGGCGAAGAAGTACTTTCCGGCCAAATCGTCGACACCAATGCAGCCTGGTTTGCCAATGTACTGATGGATTCCGGTCTCGAGTTGCAGCGCAAAACCACCGTCGGCGATCGCATGGAAGATCTGGTTAGTATTTTTCAGGACAGAAGCGAACACGCAGATATCATACTCGTTAATGGCGGGCTTGGTCCTACGTCTGACGACCTCTCTGCCGAAGCCGCCGCCAAAGCCCTGGGCGTAGAGCTCGAAGAAGACAACGACTGGTTAAATCACCTGAAGAGCTGGCACAGCAGACGCAACCGGGAAATGCCTGCCAGCAATTACAAACAATGCCTTTTGCCAAAAGGGGCGGTGTTGATAGATAACCCGGTAGGCTCTGCGCCGGGTTTTCGTATAAAGCTGAACCGAGCCTGGTTGTTTTTTACGCCCGGTGTGCCTTTTGAATTAAAGCTGATGGTAATGGAGCAGTTTCTGCCCTTTATAAATAGTGAGTTTTCCATTGGCCAGGCAACACAACTGGTCAAGCTTGTCACGCTTGGTCATGGCGAATCAACCCTCGCTGATGAGCTCAATGCGATAGAGAGCCCCCAAGGTATTACTCTGGGTTATCGTCCGTCTCCTCCTCATGTGGAAATCAAGATCTTTGCCCGCGGCGAACAGGCAATCTCTGCACTCCCGGGCTATGTTAGGCAGGTAAAAAAAATACTGGGCACGGCACTAGTTACCGAACGCTTTGCTGGTGTAGCTGAAGAAGTCCACACCCTGCTAAAAGACTCCGGCAAAACACTGAGCCTGGCGGAATCCTGTACCGGCGGCCTCCTCAGCAGTCAACTGGTGGAATTTGCGGAAAGTTCCAATTACCTGCTACAAGGTCTGGTGACCTACTCCAATTCTGCCAAGCAAAAAGTACTTGGGGTGAAAGAATCCACACTAGCTAATCATGGAGCGGTATCTCTGGAGACCGCTCAAGAAATGGCCACAGGTGCCCGCGTCTTAATGGATAGTGATTTTGCTCTAGCCACCACCGGCATTGCCGGCCCCGATGGCGGGAGCGAAGAGAAGCCGGTTGGTACTGTGGTAATTGCATTGTGTGACAGGAACACATGCTGGCAGCAAACCATAAAGTTGAGCAACCGTACCCGCAGCCTAGTTCGTATCATGAGCTGCGCAATAGCATATGACATGCTGAGGCGGCGGCTACTCGATGAAGAACCTATCGTGGACTACTCCTTCATTACTCGCGTGAACGCTAACATTGTGAGCCTTTAACTAATAACTCGTCCCTAATGAATTTTGATTAGTCAGCACTAGACGCTACAGTAAATATAAGACCTTACGCCCTTATTTAAGTATTCAATTTACTAATTATTGATAGTAGGGCCCGAGCATCTTCTAAAAAATCACTGCTAGTCAAATTCTATCAGCAGTTTTTTTAATCTTTTTTTAAAAAGCTGGTAATCAGGTCTATCGGCAATGGGAACACAATAGTGGAGTTTCCCTCTCCGGAGATTTCCGTCAACGTTTGCATATATCGCAACTGGATAGCCTGGGGAGATTCGCCTAGAACTTGTGCAGCGGCGACTAATTGCTCTGAGGCTTCAAACTCACCTTTGGCATGAATAACCTTGGCTCGGCGCTCACGTTCTGCCTCTGCCTGCTTCGCCATTGCCCTGATCATACTTTCATCCAGGTCAACATGTTTTAACTCAACATTGGTTACCTTGATTCCCCAGCTGTCTGTCTGCTCATCCAGAATCTTCTGAATGCCAATATTCAGCTGCTCCCGACTCGCCAGCATTTCATCCAGCTCATGTTGACCAAGAATGGAACGCAATGTTGTTTGCGCAAGCTGACTGGTTGCCTCAAAATAGTTTTCAACCTGAATAATGGCTTTTTCAGGGTCTATTACCCGAAAATAAATAACCGCATTGACCTTTACCGAGACATTGTCACGGGAGATTACATCCTGAGTAGGCACATCAAATACCACGGTTCGTAAATCCACTTTTACCATTTGCTGAATAACCGGGATAATTAAGATCAATCCCGGTCCTTTTACAGTCTGGAATTTTCCCAGAAAGAAAACCACGGCACGCTCGTATTCGCGCATGACATTGATGGCAGCAAACAACAACGCGGCAAAAATAACTAACAAAACTACTAAAAACATATCCATAAGTTTTTTCTCTTCTCAGTGAGTCCATTATTAACAGATAAAACATCAAGCCTAGGTAACCGTCAGTGTAAGGCCATTGACCGTGCTAATCTTGGCCTTATCTCCTTTTTGTAACGCAGTGTCTGTAATGGCCCGCCACAGCTTTGCATGGCGATGTCCAGGGATTGCACCTTCCAGTTCTATGCAGTAAAAGATCTTCTCAAGGTGGCGAATCTGGGGCCCTAATCCTTTTACATAATTCCGTCTCCTCGCGAGCCTACTACCTGACTTGCACATCAGCTGGCTCGTCTGGATTGGGCAGCGACAATCGCGTGAAAATACTTTTTATTTGCTGAAAAACCCCTAGCCATTACCAATGAAAAGTATCAAAAGGATGCATCAGGCAAACAGAATATTAAGGGGCAGAGTTAATATATATTGAACAGAAAGGAAATCCACCTTACGGTGGGTTTTTATTTGGCGCGCCCGGAGAGATTCGAACTCCCGACCAACTGGTTCGAAGCCAGTTACTCTATCCAGCTGAGCTACGGGCGCAATAAACTGTTGCGGTTAAACTATTCTTTCGCTTTTTTGTAACTGGCTAGGCTCGTTACTTCTTTTTACCCGACGCAGAACTGCGGGCGCCTTATGGTTAACAATGGTAACTGAAAAACTCTGCTTTCTCTAGGCTTTCTGTATCTTCTTGGTGGATATACCAGGTGCTTTGCCGTAAGATATCCCCCCTCTTTCAGCCTCGCCCATGGCATTTCTCCATGTCCGAATCAGATCCGGTAAAACCAGTAGATAAACCCGCAGCGACGGCTGCTCCACATATGCCGCGTTCCTTTGCTGCCCTGGAGTCAATCCCCTTTCGTTGGCTGGTTTCTAGCCTGGGCACATTCTTTCTTGCCATGCAGGGCCAGTTGGTGGTGCGCTCCCTCCTGGCTTACGAACTGACACAAAGCCCTTTTGCCCTAGCCATGGTGAATTTGGTGATTGCCACACCGATGTCCATTGGTTTGCTATTTTCCGGTGCCATTATTGACCGGGTGGAACGCCGCGGGCTGACCATTGTCAGTCAAAGCATTGTGCTGGTAAATGAACTGGTGGTACTGGCGTTATTGGTGGCGGGCGTGCTCGAATTCTGGCACCTATTAGTCACTGCCTTTATTCTTGGCGTGAACTTTCCCTTTCTGATGCCAACACGTACGGCAATGATTTACTCCCTGGTGGGTCGTGAAAAACTGGGTAATGCCATGGCCCTGCAGGCTACCGCATTGAACATAGCGCGCATTGTAGGTCCTGCAGGCATGGGGCTGTTGATTCCTTTGATTACCATGCCAGGGGCATACCTGGTGTCCATACTGCTCTATGGCTTTTCCATTTATGGCATGGTTCGCCTCCCCAAATCCTATCCCGACAACAAAACCGCGAAAGGCTTTTTTGAGGATGTGACCTACTCCTTCAAATATGTCGCCAATAACCGGGCAATTTTGTTGTGCCTGATATTTGGCTTGTTCCCCATGTTACTGGCGCTGCCCATTATCAGTTTCCTTGTCGTGTTTACCGAATCGGTATGGGGCGTCAGCGAAACGGCCCTCGGCATCATGATGGGCAGTGTTGGCGTTGGCGGGATTATTGGATCGCTGCTGGTAGCGCGACTGGGCGACACCATGAAACGTGCCCGGGTGATGATGTTCGCTGCGCTGATCTTTGGCGTATTCCTCGCGGGATTCAGTATCAGCCCCTACTATTATGTGGCGTTGCCCATCCTGCTGGTGTCGAATATCTTTGCCAACATGAGCCAGACCCTGAATCAGACGCTGATTCAATTGCTGGCGGACAATGAAGTACGTGGTCGTATGTCGTCTCTGATGATGCTCACCGTCGGCCTGACGCCCCTGGGCGTGTTACCTGTCGCCTACTTTGCAGAGTTCTATGGCATTGCCAACACCATGTTCGTCGCATGCATCATGCTGGTAATTGTGGTGCTGGCCTTTTTCATGCTCAGTCCCACGCTGCGAAAACTTGACAAGGATCCCCGCCTGACTGAAATTCAGGAAGTACAGGACTGACAGTCACACAGCATTATTGAGCTATAATGCTGCTGCTCAATTATTCTCCACCTACTTTTTCTATCAAACAGGTTGTCCCGGGTATGTCAGAAACTGCAGTAAAGCCCTCCATGTCGCCCTGGACACCACTGCGCAATAACCGCGTCTTTTTGTTCCTCTGGATTGCCACACTGGTCTCCAATATCGGCACCTGGATGCATGATGTGGGTGCCGGTTGGCTGGTGACCAGTCTTACTGATTCAGAATTTGTAGTAGCGCTGATGCAAACCGCCACCTCCCTGCCCGCTTTTTTTCTGCTGCTGCCTTCCGGGGCACTGGCGGATATCTTTGATCGACGCCTGTACCTGTTAACCGCCAATATTGGTCAGGCCACGGTGGCCGCCACACTTGGTTTCCTGACATTGAGCGGGCTGATAGAAGTCTGGTCTCTGCTCCTGCTTACCATGATGCTGGGTATTGGCACCGCCATGGTGATGCCGGCCTGGCAATCCATTATTCCCGAAGTCGTTAAGCGCGAAGATCTTTCAGGGGCCATTGCCCTGAACACCATGGGTATGAATATTGCCCGCGTATTGGGCGCGCTTGTTGCTGGCATCATCATTGCCGCAGCTGGGCCAGGCGCGGTCTTTGTGACCAATGCGGTGACCTTCACCTTGATCATCATTGTACTGCTGCGCTGGAAACGTCAGGCCCCGGAAGTGACATTACCGCCAGAACCTTTAATACCGGCAGTGCGCACCGGTCTGCGCTATGCACGCCATTCGCCAGCGTTACTGTTTACTATTTATCGCAGTATCGGCTTCTACTTTTTTGCTAGTGTGATGTGGGCACTGTTCCCGGTCATTGCCCGGGACCTGCTGGGAGCTGACGAGTTTGGTTATGCCCTGTTGTTTGCCTTCATCAGTATTGGCGCCATTATCAACGCCATGTTTATACCGCGTTTACGTGCGCGTTTTAATAATGATCAACTCATCACAGGAGCATCACTGGTGTTTGCCGCCGGCATGATTATTACTGCCCTGACCCAGATCTATATTATCGCCCTGTTCACCCTTGCCCTGTGTGGCTCGGCGTGGATTACCGTAATGACCTGTGCGCAGACCGCGGCGCAAACGGCACTACCCAACTGGGTACGCTCACGGGGCATCGGCGTTTTCCTGACATTCTTTATGGGCTCGCTGGCTATTGGTCCCGCCATCTGGGGTGGCCTGGCACAACTGACCACCATTCCTGTTGCTATTTATACTGCGTCAACATGCCTGGCAGTGTCTGCCTTTTTTACCCGACGCTGGCCCGTCAGCGGCAATGAAGGGCTTGACCATACACCCTCCAGGCACTGGAAATTGCCGCAGCCCGCTTTTGAAGTTAAACATGAGCAGGGCCCTGTAATGATCAATATCACCTATCAGGTAAAACCCGAATCACGTCAGGAATTCCTGCTGGCTATGGAGCAATTAGGTAAATCACGACGACGCGATGGCGCCTGGGAATGGGGCATCATGGAAAATATCAGCAAGCCCTGCAGCTTCAGGGAATTTTATCTGGTGCACTCCTGGCTTGATCATTTACGCCAGCATGAGAGAATCAGTAATCAGGACGCCATGATTCAAACCCGCATAAAAGATTATCTGGTGGCGGATACTGAGCCGGTAATCACGCACTTCATCAAGGCAAGTCTTTAGCGACACGGTACTACCGGACAAACAATTCAAGTCAATTCTTTTGCGCAGAAACATCCAGCAATTATCACTCTGGAATGTTTTCAGCAGCAAAGTCACTTTAAAGGAGAATACATAATGGCCAATGAAGGATTTCATGAAGCCGCAGAAGATCTTTCTGATGAAACCAAGGACATGCATCGGGCAATCGTTTTCCTGATGGAAGAATTGGAAG
>Ga0181597_10000370_pt1 | contig 49837 bp, 30 predicted proteins | sample 041ome_5_FD_148647 | JGI IMG/M metagenome (GOLD analysis project Ga0181597, IMG submission 148647) | Coastal salt marsh microbial communities from the Groves Creek Marsh, Skidaway Island, Georgia - 041403US metaG (spades assembly) | ecosystem: Environmental > Aquatic > Marine > Intertidal zone... | reverse complement strand
CGGTGACGTTTCAGAAAGTCTCTCATCAATTAAATTTAATGCGCCAAGAGCATTTACTACACAGGAACGTGTGGTAACCGCAGAAGACTACGAGACACTGTTAAAGCAAAACTTCTCAGAAATTAATGCTGTATCAGCATACGGTGGCGAAGAACAGAATCCACCGCAATTCGGTAAAGTGATTGTTGCGATTGACTTAAAGCAGACTGACGTATTGCCGCCTTCGAATCGAAGAACATACGAGAAGTTCATACGTGAAAGAAGTCCTCTTGGATTAGATCCTGTTCTGACGACACCTGATTATACTTATGTATCGGTTGATTGTAAAGTCAAGTATAACGTTAACGAAACTGAATTGACAACACAAGACATTCGTTCAATCGTTACTTCTAGTATTCAAGATTACGCCTCAATTAATTTGAATGGCTTCAACAAGACACTGTTCTACAGTAAATTCATTGCTGGTATTGACTTGTCGCATCCTTCGATTGTGAGTAACGATACAGACATCTTCGCAATCAAGAGCATTACTCCAGAGATAAATATTGAAACAAACTACGATATTGATTTTGCTTTGACATTAAAAGATGATATTGGACAGTTAAGTGGTGATCACCCAGACAGTGAAATCTCTATTATTAATTCAAGTATCTTCTTCTATAACGGTGTAGAATGCTTCATTGAAGATGACGGTGAAGGTAAATTAAGAATTATGGCACTTCAAGGTGCAACGCATAGTGTAGTACAAGAAATCGGTGATGTCAATTATGATACTGGCTTTTTGCAAATTAAATCATTCAAGCCAGATAAGGTAAAAGGAAACAGATTAGATATCTTTGCTCGATCTAAAACAAAAGATATTTCTTGTGTTAAAAGAACCATTCTAAATATCAGAGATACTGATATTTCAGTCAATGTAGAACAGGTAAGAATCTAAGTGAAATCTGTTGAAAAGTTTATAAGCCCGTATATCGAGAGTCAGTTTCCTGATTTCTATAAGCAGGAAGGACCTCTTTTCATTGCGTTTGTAAAAGCGTATTACGAGTGGCTTGAGAGTGATAGAGAAACATTGTATCACGGCAGAAGATTGCCAGAATATAGAGACATCGATAAAACACTCGATGAGTTTATTCTCTTCTTCAAAACAAAATATCTTTCTAACATTCAGTTCTCAATCGCATCGAACAAAAAACTTTTCATTAAAAACTCACTTGACTTTTATCGTTCGAAAGGCACACCGCGATCTATCGATCTGTTCTTTAAACTCATTCACGGCATTGAAGCAAAAGTCTATTATCCTGGTGACGATGTATTTAAACTCTCTGATAATGAATTTGCAAATGTAAAATATCTTGAGGTCGAAGATCATCCAGAACTAATCAACATGGTAGGCTTTAACATTCGCGGTTCAGACAGCGGTGCATATGCATTCGCTGAGAGACTTGTAAAGACGAAGAAAGGCAGCCGCAAAATAAGTGTACTCTACATTTCAAATGTTGTAGGTAATTTTCAAACAAGTGAACAGATAGCAACTCTAGGCGCGCCTATAAATATCACGACAAAAATACTTGGATCACTCTCTTCTCTTACAGTAGAATCAAGTGATGCAAATTTTGTTGCAGGAGAGAGGCTGAAAATCGTTGATGGCTCTGGCAAGAAAGGTGTTGCTGTTGTCAGTGAAACAGAAACTAAAGTTGGTGTTGTAGAATTTGATCTCATCAATCCTGGATATGGATACACTGATGAAGCAATCATTCTATCATCTGAAGCTGTATTGACTGCTTCGAATGTTAACGTGACGAATACAAAGTATTTTGCAAAGAATGAATTCATACCTAAATTTGAATCTATCAAACAAGACCTCGTTGAATTGATCATTGAGAATGCAACTGATATTGAAGAATTCACTAGCACAAATAGAGAACTCTATGTATACGGTGCTGGTAACATTTTATATTTTCAAGGTAAGATTGTTTCATCTGGAAATATCATCGGTAACAACTGCACCGTTATTTTGAATTATAACTCAGGACTTTATCCTGATCAAAATGAAATTGTAAACAGCACAGGAAATACTGCTTACAGTGTAGGCAATGCTGAATCGGCTGATATTATTGGTATTCCAATTGATAGAACTGCGACTGCAAATATCATTGCAACTGCCGAAGATTTTACAATTGAATATAGCCAAAGTAGCAATATACAATTAAATCAAGGTGAAGTATTAGAGCAATACTACATTTATCAGACAGATCACGGAGAAGCGTATACTCGATTTGTTGCAAACGCTGATGTTGTGAATGTATCATTTGATGCAGTCACATCTACATACAGCGCAGGCATTAGAAAGAACGCTGGTTTCTTCCGCAATGATTTGTCTGTTGAGAGACAGAATGATGGTACTAGTTTTTCAATCGAAAAAATTAAAAACATTCGTTTTGGTGTGATTGATACAACGAGAAGAATATATCCTCAAGGAAATTCATACGGTCTTTCAACAAATACAGAAATGGTAATCACTGGCTATGAAACATTCACAACAGCCGCTGATATTAGATTGAGTGGCTTCAATGAAGAAGTGGTTTTGCCTAATGCATGGTGCCCACAGCCAATTGAAGAAGTTGAACTCTCAACCGCGATTGCGGCAAGTTCTTATGGACTAGATTTGAATCCTGGTCGAGGCTTTAATGATATCATTTCAGAAGCACTAGACTTTTCAAACGCGGCAGTAGGATCAATCGAGAGCATTGTTGTTACCAACCCAGGCGAAGGATATCCTAACGATCCATTCTTTGTTGTGTACGAGCCTAAAGTTTATCACTATGGCAGTGAAGAATTTGATTTTAAAATAACGTATAATGACGGCACAGGCTTAAACTTTGTAGTCGGTGAAGTAATCGAAGGACAAACGTCTGGAACGAAAGCTAGAATCTTTAGACATGAAATTAATGCTGGTATATTATATGCGACACGTTTAAGTCCTGACAGTGATTTTGTGAATGGCGAGTTGATTGTATCAACACAGACTGGTATCACGACAACTGTTACAGAAACACAAGTCGATAGACGCGGCACACAAATGGGTCTAAATGCAAACGTGTTAAGTGAAGCATTCTCTGGCACGGGCTTCGTTTCAAATGTCAACATCGTAAGTTCAGGTTTTGGATACAGAGACGATGAAGTGTTGACTGGACATTCAGAAAAAGATTTTGATAAAACAGTTAAGTTCACATCGAAACTTGAGAGAGAAGGTGTTGGTGAAGGCTATTTCTTGAACAGAAAATCTTTCCTAAGTTCAGATAAATACATGCACGACAATGATTATTATCAAGAATATTCGTATGAGATTCTGACTGCACTTCCATTTAGCAACTATAAAGATACTCTAATTAAAGTTCTTCACGTAGCAGGTAATAGACCATTTGGAAGATATGTAGGAACATCTGAAGTACCTGTCGGAATAGTTATTACTTCATCAACCTCTGATTTTGACTTGAAGAATTTCGAAGTATTCTTTAATCAGCAAACATGGTACGATGGATTTACAACACAACATACAGAATTCTCATCTAGAATTACGAATACATCTGAATTCTTTGAGGCTAATATCAGATTGCCAGTTATTATTCAAGATGTATTGTTTGTTGATTCTGATGTATTCTTTAATGCAGGTATTGCAGAGGGACCATCTGAGCAAGTTACACGATTCGATAATACTCAGACATTCTATTCATCAACAGTAGCATAATCGGAATAAAAAATGCCAAAGACAATTATACCAAGTGAGTTCAAGACGCATCTAGCAGAGCAGATGGTCGAGTCGATTTCTGAGAGAGATAATACTGTTTATTATTCGTTTGTTGGTGATAATGTCACTGAGGGTACAACACTTGGTGATATATCTCAACCTACATCTAGTAACAGAGATATTAACATCAATACGTTCCGCAACATGATTTTCGGTAAAAAACTAACAAAAGCCGATATGAAGATCATGATCAAGCGATACAATTGGACTTCAGGCACAGTTTACACACAGTATGATGATATCGATCAAGACATCTATAGTAAAAACTATTTCGTAGTCGTTGATGAAGCGGCATTCAAGCACGTTTATAAGTGTCTTTATAATAACAATGGTGCGCCATCGACAGTAGAACCACTCTTCGGTGAAGTCAAATATGACAGTGCATTGTATGTTGAAGGCGATGATTACTATGAGACTACTGATGGCTATCAGTGGAAATACATGTTCTCAATCGATTCAAATACATTCACTAAGTTCTCAACTGAAAACTACATTCCAGTTGTTGCGAATAATACTGTAGAAACAAATGCAATCAACGGCTCACTTGACGTAGTTAAAATTGAATCCGCAGGTAAATTTTATAATAACTATACTTCTGGGCAATTCACTGTCGCTGATATCAAAGTGCAAGGTAATCCATTGTACTACAAACTTCCATATACAGCGGGCACAGCGGAAAACTTCTACGGGAATACAATCATTGTATTGACAGAAGGCACAGGCGCTGGTCAATACTCTCGCATATCTGGCTCTTTCCTTCTAGAAGGCGTTGGTGTAATTGCAGAAGTTGCAAACTCTTTCACTGTTACACCAGATGCAACTACTAGATTCGAATTGTCTCCTGAAGTAAAAATTATCAGTGACGGCACACAAACAGTTAACGCAGTCGCAAGAGCGATTATTAGTGAAGGTGCATCTAACAGCGTTTCAAGAGTTGAGATGATCAGCGTAGGAAAAGATTACAGTTACGCACAGGCTGAAGTTCTTGTTGGTGGTCCTGCGGCATCAAACGGCGGGACTGCTTCGTCTTCAGGACAAATCGTAACTCCAGAGCCTGCTGTAATTAGACCAATCATTCCACCGCAAGGCGGACACGGCTCAAACACTGCTGTAGAATTAGGTGGCGCGGCAGTAGGAATTCACACGCAATTTGTAAAAGACGAAAGCGGCACGATTCCTGCCGTGAATCGATTCTCACAATTTGGAATTATCCGTGATCCTAATTTTGCCAACGTTGAAATTATACTTGAAAAAAGAACTGACAGTTCACCTGGATCAGATGGAACATTCACAGCAAATGAAATATTCTATCAGATCAGACCACTGAAATTATCTGGTGATGTCACAGTCGTCAATGGAAATACTACTATTATATCAACCAATGATGACACAGCATATGATACTTTTATTCAAGAAGGCGATTTTGTTTATATAAATAATGATACAGATTTAGCACTAGGCACAAGTAATTTCTTCTCCGAAGTAGTCAGTGTAGGTAATAGTTCATCGATCACCTGCAAATATGCTCCATCATTTTCAACGACAGTTGGTAAATTACACATCGCAAGAATTGTTGGTGAAGGCGAAGTAAATGAATTGGGCGTTAATAAGTTCTATGGTAGAAATGTTACTAACTTAGAATTAGATGAAGTGATCATAGGTCAATCATCATATGCTTGTGCAAAAATTGCTGGATTAAATGTCAATGAAAGAAGCGCGACCGACACATTCAACTTTAGCACATTTAATCAGACTGAAATATTAATTGGAACAATATCTGGTACATTCGAACAAAACGAAAGAGTCTACCAAGGTTCTTCACTCGAAGAATCGACAGCAAATGCTTCTGTATTTTTTGCGAACTCATCTCATCTTTATTTGACGGATGTATTTGGAACTTTTGTAACAAGCGAAGAAATTATAGGCAAACAATCTGAAGCATCGATGGCTATAAGTTTTGCTAAATATAGTGGTGAACTAGATCCAACGGCAGGTACAATCATCTATCTGCAAAATGACATACCTGTGTCGAGAGATGAAAATCAATCAGAAGAAGTAAGAATAATCTTGGAGTTTTAAAATAATGCCCACGACAACTGATATCAAAGTTTCTCCTTATTTTGACGATTTCGATAATGCGAAAGCAATGGACTATTATCGACTTTTGTTCAAGCCAGGAGTAGCAGTACAAGCCAGAGAATTGAACCAACTTCAATCGATGTTGCAAGAACAGATTGAAACGTTTGGTGAACAAGTCCTGAAAAAAGGAACAATTGTCGAAGGTTGTGAAGCAAGATTCGAAACATCTGTGCCATATATCAAATTGACTGATACCACAGTAGATGGCGCGGCGCACAGCATGGCAGTTTATAAGGGACTGACAGTAACAAGAGAATCTTCAAATCTGTCTGCTGTAGTAATAGATTTTGCAGTGGGCTATCAAGCTCAAGATCCAGACCTCAACACATTATATCTTGATTATAATAACTCTGGTAATGATGGCGAACAAGATACATTCGCAAACGGTCAAATTGTTGTTATCAGTAATCCAGATCAAGGACTAGAATCAGTTGTCGTAGATAATGCGTCAACTCGTTTCGCCAACTCAGATAGTGTTGTTATTCTTGCTCAGTTTGAAATTCAAAATACTTCTGGTGGTACAGAATTTGCATCTGGCGAATTCGAAACGGGCGGCACAATCGAAGGTGTCACTTCAGGCGCGACTCTCGAAATTATTACACACAGTGATACAGTAAAAGATGGCTATCGCGTAATTTCAGTTAAGCCACTCACATCTCAGTTGATTACAGGTAACACTGATAGTTGGACATTTATTCGCGGCGAATCTATCATTGATACGTCAACGACACCTAACGCTGAAGCCACATTCGTAGAATGGGCAGGTGGTGGTGCGACTGCTGTTGCAAACACGACTGCAACTGGACAAATCAATAACATTGAGGTTGTTGATCGAGGTGAAGGTTACTACATTGATCCTTATGTTACAATTACATCACTAAGTGCAACTGCAACAGACGTTAACACTCTCGCTCTTATTCCAAGAAAATATGTTGCTAAGTGCGAAATTGCTGGCGATTCTTTCCAAGATCCAGTAGGCGTATCATATGGCATGTCTATTTCTGAAGGCACTATCTTCCAGAAAGGTTATTTCTCAAGAGTTGATGAACAGTTTAAAATTATTAGCAAATATTCAAACACACAGTCAAACATTCAAGTTGGTTTCTCAAGTATTGAAGCCATCTCAAATAGTTCAATCGATTCAAATCTTGTCGATAATGCTTCTGGCTTCTTAAATGAAAATGCTCCTGGCGCTGATCGTCTCGTAATCACGCCTGTATTAACAGTATACACTGATACTGAAGCAGAAGATGATGATGAGTTTTTAGGAATCTGGAAATTCAGCGAAGGAAAACTTGTACAAGAATCACCAAAATCTACATTCTCTGACGTTGGCGATGAAATGGCCACTCGGACATTCGAAGAATCTGGTAACTATGTAATTGATCCATTCCAGATCAATACAAGATCAACAGTAAACATTGCAAACTCTGCTCAGTTCTTCGATTACATCATTGATCCAGGACATGCATACATCAATGGCTATCGTGTAAAAACAAATCGAAACACGGTCCTTGAAGTAGAAAAGGCAAGAGACACCGCAGTATTTCCTGACAAATATTTTGATCTTGAATACGGAAACTTCTTGTTTATCAACGACTATGCTGGAACTATAGATTTCAAACTTGGTGATGTTGTCGAACTACACAGCATAGAAACAAACGCTTGTTCAAATTACAGCGATGGTAATATCACTACTCCTAACAAGAAAATAGGAACGGCGAAAGTACGTTCTCTTGTTTACGATGGTGGTGGTGCTCCTGGTTCTCCTTCTGCGAGATATAGAATTTATCTTTTCGATATCATCATGGATCTCGGACAAAGTTTCGAACTATCAAAGTCGATCTATTATGCAGATGGCACAAGAAGAGCGGCCGCTGACATTATTCTTGAAGCCAAGCCCGGAATCAGTGGCTCTGGTGCAAATGTTGCAATCATTCAGAATCCAGAGTTTAACTCACTGCTTGTAAATACAAAGCTACCTCTTGCTACTGCAAACAATATCACATATGATTATAGAACACATACACCACAAGTAGAGATTCAGACAACTGGTGTTGGTACTGTTTCAGCAACAGACAATTTCTATTATACTGGGTCACTCACTACAAGTCAAGAGCGAGAACTAATTGTTGTTCCAGAAGAACACATTTATCTTGCATCGAATTTGACTGGAACATTTGCATCTTACACATCAAATGTGATCACAGGTTCAACAACGACATTTACAAGTGAATTAGAACCAAATGATTGGATCTTTATGAATGACGGTGCTGATACTGTTTGGCTCAGAGTCGTTAGTGTATTAAGTGATACGACAATTCAGATTGATTCAACGCAAGGTGTTCCTACTGCGATTGCGGCTGGCACACAAATTCAAAGAGGCTTCCCAAAGAATGTTCCTGTCGATATGACAAGAAGCGGAATCTCTTCAAGTGTTGCGTCTAATGTATTGACTGTAGATTTTCCTTCAACAAATGCAATTGCAAACGTATCGATTACATATAATCAAAGAATTGTAAACACAGGCTTGGAGCCTAAGACTGTAAATCGAGGCGTATTTGTTAAACTTGATATGTCTACTCATCCAGATGGAGTGAATGGACCTTGGTGTCTTGGTATTCCTGATGTGTTTAGACTCAGAGCGGTCTATGATGGTTCTACAACAAGTGATGACAATATTACTGATGAATTCTATATTGATAACAACCACACTGAAAACTTCATCGGTCTTTCTTACTTGTATAAGAACAACTCATCTAACTACACGATTGGTGCAAGTGATGTTCTTCTAGTTGAATTTGATGTTCTGACTTCTGATGTTGGATGTAAAACAATCAGTTCATATCCTCTTGATGATGACGCATCATTAACAGCGATGATCTCCGATGGTACAGTGATGAACACACTGGAAATACCAGAATTCACAGGTAGAACTGGCGACTACTACGATATACGCGAATGTCTAGACTTTAGACCTTCCCATGCAAACACGGTAGCCCTAGTCACATCTGCTGGCTCTGCTCCTACTAACCCATCGGAAGCATCTAGTTCTGCTCCGTTCGATGCTTCATACACTGATCTTAAATTCCCAGTGCCTGAGAGTGACATATACGCCAACTTCTCATACTACACGCCAAGAACAGATACAATTGTAATGAACTCTGATGGAACATTTGATATATTGAAGGGAGAAAGTATCAAGCTAGAAGATACTGATCCAAATACTCTAATTCTATTTGGCGCTGAAGTTCCTCCATATCCTTCTCTGCCTGCTGTTTTGTCTGACGACATGAATGAAATTCTAAATCGTAGAGTAGGCACAGATAACGATGAAGGAACTCGCGAAGATAAATTCCAGATTAGCACACTTGCAGTTGAAGATCAAGTTGAATCGTATACAATGCATGAGATTGGACAACTTGAAAGACGTATTGAAGCACTCGAATACTACATGAATTTGAGCGAGACTGAAGATGAAGTTAAGAACAAAAAACTGACATCATCAATTGATAGCACACTTGAGCGATTCAAGTTTGGCTTCTTCGTTGAAAATTTTGTCGATGACGAATATACTGACGAAGAAAACAAAGAGCATAGGTCACAAATTTACGAAAGTGCAATGACGCCCAGACAGAAATCTGTCACACTTGAAATGCGACCTGCTACAACGGCAAATAGATTCAATGATGGCCAAAGAATCACATTCCCGTGGACAATGAAGCGTGTTATCACTCAAAGAAACGCAACAAACGGACCAGTTATTGTTCCGCCGCCGCCACCACCTCCACCGCCCGTTATTCCAAATGTACCGCCACCGCCCGTAGTGGTACCGCCGCCTGTCGTTGTTCCTGTTACAAAGATAACATGTAAAGGATTCAAAGAGCAGACTACAAAATGGTCTCAATCGAAAGAAATTGAATCAAGACAAGTTTATGAAGGCAACGTGATCAAGTTGAGTTCAAACACTGACGCAGAAGGTCAGTTAATCGAAATTAAATTTGACGTATACGGTGGTAATGACAGACTTGTCATATATCAAGGTAACACACGTAATCCAGCACAAGATGGTACTGTGATTGCGAATACATCAACAATGACTGTTGGTGGTACTTCTTATCCTAAACTGAGATTCTTGACAAGCGATGAGAAAAAAGACCTCGACAATCAATCGTATGCACGTATCGGTTTATCTAGAAAGTGGTCTAATGCTCCCAACTTTACGCGAGTATCGCATCCTGTTTATGGTGCAAACTATTGGATAAGAAATGCTGGCATCATTCAAATTAAATACGATATGTCGAAAGGTCAATATCTTGAAGTGAGAAACTATAAGGCTTCTCCTCTTCATCGTTATGTTGTTTGCTGGCCTGGTTCTGCTGAACAGATTACAACTAGTTCTAAAGCTCCAGCCAGAGCGCCGACCAATCCGCCGCCAGTTAGAACAACCCCGCCTGTTAAGAATTATACTCCTAAGGTTGGTATTGTTCCTAAGAAAAAAGCTATACGAATTCCACAGCCAATTGTGCCCAGGCCTCAACCTCTTGCATCAAGGCATCCTATTAGACCTATATGTTCATGTCTGTGTATCAAGCCAAAGATCGATAAGATTGTTGAGCCTACTCCAAAAGTGTATACGGGTGGAGTTAAGAGACCAGTCACAGTACCGCCAGTGCCTAAACCGCCAAAGCCACCTGTGAATCCTCCACCCGTTACAATTTCGATTCCAGGTTTCGGATCGTTCAATATTCCGAAATACACTTTACCACCAGCGCCACCGCCTAGAAAGATTGCGCCGCCTGTGAAGTCGCCTGTAATCACAAAACAGCCAACGAGAATACCGAAAGTTGTAGCCAAGCCTAAGTCTCCGCCAACAACAACGTTCCATGGTGGTTCACTGAAGAACTTGGCACTCGCTAGAAGTGCATTCAAATTGCACTAATAAATAGTAGATAAATTAACGAAGGAAATAAAAAATGTCAATACCTTTTGATTTAACTTCACTAAGAAAACGCGGCTTGAAACAAAAAGTAAAGTCTCAAGCAATGCCGCCTGTGAAAGTTGGATATCCTACAGTAAAAATGCCTTCTGTGACGAGCAAGAGAAGATTTTCTTTTGCTCAAATTCCTTCTGGCACTAGAACTACTAATAAAAGCCGATCAGGTGTTTTGTCATTTCATAATTTGATACCAAATACCAAATACAAAGTATTTCATGGTAATAGAGATATAACGAGGCTGTGTTTAGTTCGCGGTAAAACAGTTATCTCTGCTTATGGTAAATATGATTACAGTATTTTCATGAAAACGTATAGAAGAAACTTTGGTTCTTATCAGAGACCATGGAGAAATGAATACCTAGTAACAGATGATAACGGCAATCTACACTTCCAAATGTACTATGGTTCATGGGTAAGTTATTCTAGAAATAAAAAGACATACAATCGTAATATTGTAAACCGCGTAATCGATGAAAGTGATGTTTCTCTAGTGCCATCGTCTGTTGCAAGTAAAAATTTAACAACGACAAATCGAACTGTTAGAATTGGATCAACTACAGTGCCAGTTCCAGTTCTAATCAGTCAGCCGATTGTAACGCCGCCAGGAAGACCCAAGCCAAGTCGACCAAAGAATCCTTTCGATAATATTCGAAGATCAAGAGGCTGTTTCTTTGGCAATACTCCAATTGTAACGAAGCCTGTTGATATCAAACAAGAGATTTCTTATGATCTCGTTCAATCATTTTATCTCGATTCTAATTCATTCGGTGGTGCAAAAACTGTAGACATAGCACAAGTCAGTCTTTATTTCAAAGAAACTCCAGGACTCGTATCCGTTGGAAATAGTTCTAGGAGAGTTGATCCAACCGTAACAGTATGTCTAATTGATATCGATCCAGGTGGTATACCAATCACACAGAGACAATACAATGGCTCTATTGTTAAGAAAAAATCTTCTCAATGCTCTACATCAAATGATGCATCTGTAGACACAGATTTTGCTTTTGATAAACCAGTACGCCTTAGAACAGGTAAATTTTATGGAATAGGAATTGTTCTCGGCCATAACAATTTTGAATTGTGGTCATGTAAAACAAGAGATAGAATTGTAGGTACCAATAAGCCATCACCGGGCGCAAGTCGTGGTCATAGAGGTGAGTTATTCCTTGATGTCACACCAAATCCAAATCAAAGCGTTATCAATAGAATGAAGTTGCAGAAAGCAAGAGATAATCTTGATTTGAAATTTGACGTTTTTGCCGCTGAATATGATGTTGAAACTCAAGAAATTCCGATGGTATTTAAAGACTACGAATTTTTGTCGATCTCAAACAGCACAGAAGATCCAGCAGGCGGTGAATATTTCTTTAAGCAGACTGCAAACTCTGCTGGCACTATTACCGTTGAAGCGGGCGAAGATAAAGTAATTGGCGTCGGCACAGATTTTACAACGCTAAACCGCGGCGATCTGATTGTGATCACCGATGGAACAGTTGATGGCACTGATGTTGTTGAAGTAGGACAAATAGAAAGTTCTACTGTAATGTATCTTGAAGATGCATCACCGATCGATCTTACAGGTGCAAATTATAAGCATACACCTGTCGGCGAACTTACAAACTTCGATGCTATCACTGATAAGATGGTTCTCGATGATTCAACTGCGGCAAATTCAACGTTCTGTTTTGAAGACGGCGACACAATTATTGGCGCTGACTCTGGAGTAGAATTGACAATCTCGTCTGTTGATACTTGGCCTCTGTCGGTATTCAACATCGACTTTGACATTGATGCAACAGGCAAGTCAATCGCTCGCGGTAAATATAACTTCGCTTATTACGATGGTTCAGCATGGCAGATGAGTAATACATCTACTTACGAAGAAACATTAATTATGGACGCCGCGAATCACATTGATACATATGAGAATAATGGCGAAAGATATAATCCATCAATTCTTTCGAGATCACTCGAAGTTAAAAATAGTACTAATCTTTATGATGAAGACGATGATGGTGTAGGCGAAAAGTCTGCTGTAGTCACTCTAGTTTATGGAAACTCAGGTGGCGATGATAAGTCATATGAAACACCTGAACTGAGAGTTGACGGCACAAACATCCAGACTCACTATTGGCAGATTACTACCGATCTTGAAAGTGAACATACTAATAATGGTACGTCTGATTCTAAACACATTTCAAAGCAACTTGTTCTAGGCGAAGATAAATCTGCTGAAGATATTGTTGTAGTGTATAATGCTTATCGTCCGCCAGGATCTGATCTTCACGTTTATGCCAAGGTTATAAATAGTGATGATCCAAAAGCGTTCTTAGATAAGAGTTGGACGAAACTAGAAATGACTGCTGGCGCGAATACATTCAGTAGTCCTTCACAGCGCGGAGACTGGAAAGAATATACGTTTGGCTTCCCAGCTTATCCGCCTTCAGAAAGTACGCTTACTGGTACAGTTGATACTTCTTCTGGCGCAAACACAGTTACTGGAACAGGAACATCGTTCACGACTGCACTTTCAACTGGTGATGTAGTTAAAATTTATAGTGAAATATTCCCAGATAATTATGGTGTATTCCAAGTTACAGGAATCACTAATAATACAACATTGCAATTGAACGAAGCTGTATCGAATGTTAATATTCAAGATACGGGATTAAAAATGGATAAGATTGAAACACCGTACACCGCATTTAATAATGCAGATAATTTGAACATTGTTCGATACTTCACGCCAGAAGGCAAGTATGACACATACAATACTGTAGCAATTAAGACCATTCTAACTTCTAATAACGCAAACATTGTACCTTCTGTGAATGATTATAGAGTGATTGCCGTATCAGCATGATGATAAATAAAGAAGAATATGTAAAGAATGAAGATGGCGCAGTAGTCGCGCAAGATATATCTGAATATGAGAGATATAAATTGCAAAGAGAAAGCGTTTTAAAAAGAAAGAATCTAGAACAAAAAGTAGAAACTTTAGAAAAAGAACTTAACGACCTAAAAAGTAGGTTATATCACATAGAAAATAGGTTAACTTAATGGCACTCAATTCAGGCTTTGCAAATTTAGATCCAGTTTCCGATACTTTTAGTGATTGGCTGAATAAAACAAATGAGATGATAACTCTCATGCGAGAGGATGTCATCACTGCGAATACAGCGGGTGCTGAAACATCTGGTGATGCTATTCTTGTCGGAAGTTTTTACGCAAATAACTTAATCGCTCACGACTCACTGAGAGGCGGTGACTATGCCGCATCGGATACTCTTTACATTTCATCAAATGTACACGTACAAAACACTGCGCTTGATACTATTATTTGGAAAGATTTTGAAGTAAATGGTAATTCACACTTCGGTGCTACTGCTAACGGCTCACATACTGTTCAAATTACTGGTGATTTTCTAGTATCACTCGATGCTACATTCCAAAATGATATGTACATCGATGGCACTTCAGCGAATGCTGTACAGTGGCTATCTGCTACAGATGAAATGAATTTCAATGACAATGTAGAATTAACATTCGGCACTGACAGCGATCTAGTGATTAGACATAATGGCACTGACAGTGAAATCGCAGACAACGGTACAGGCAATCTTTACATTCGAGCAACGAATCTTACGCTGTCTGCGAATGATGGCTCACGATATATCGTAGGTAACGATGGAACTTCAGTAGAAATCTTCTCGCCTGCCGCGAATACATTGGAAGTCACAATCACCGATGTAGGCATGAAAGTTGAGAACGAAGCGAATACAAATACATTGACCGTTCGCTCTACGTCTAGATTGCAAGGTAACATCGGCATCGAAGGCTCAACAAATGCCAACACTGTTACATGGGACAAGACTACTAACACTCTGAATTTTGATGATAATAACTTCGCAACATTTGGCACGAGTGGTGATCTTTCAATTTATCACAACGGTACCAACTCACTGATTGAAAATAATACAGGTGAGATGATTGTTCAGGCTGATAATTTCACACTTAGAGGTGATACAGCACTTGAAACAATGATGGACGCTGATTTAAATGGCGCTGTTAGACTATTCTATGATGCAAGCGTACATACTACTGCAAAACTTGTTACTCAAGAAGGTGGTATTATCGTTACTGGTAATACAGTTGCGGATGGTTTCGTAGCAGGAGACAATGAGAAAGTACAACTCGGTGATGCACAAGATTTGGAAATGTATCATGACGGTACAAACTCGCGCATTGATAGTAAAACTGGTGCCATCGTAATTAAAAATACTGAGGCTGATAATGATATTATTCTATCAGCCGATGACAGCACAGGAACTGGTCAAACAGATTACTTTAGAGCAGACGGTTCAACAGGTGATGCTATATTGTATCACTACGGCTCTCAAAAACTTGCTACTAAATCTATCGGTGTCGAAATCGAAGGCGAAGCAAACACTGATACACTCAGAGTTCAATCTACTTCAGACTTCGAAGGCAATATTAATATTCAAGGTTCAACAAGTGCTGATACTGTCACATGGACAAAATCAACTAACACAATGAACTTTGATAGTAATAACTTCGCAACATTCGGTACTGGTGGCGAACTATCTGTTTTCCATGATGGAACTAATTCTTATATCAGAAACACAACTGGTGAATTAATTGCACAAGGTAATGGAATTACTCTGCGAAGTCACACTGGAACAGAAAGCTACTTGACTGCTGACGTAAATGGCGCAGTCAGTCTTTTCTATGATGCAAGCGTACATACTACTGCAAAACTTGTTACTCAAGCGGGCGGTGTTACTGTCACAGGTAATGTCGTAGCAGATGGATTTGTTGCTGGCGATGGAGAGAAAGTTCAACTGGGCAACGCTCAAGACTTAGAAATCTTCCATGAAGCAACAGGCAATTCAATCATTCAAGAGAATGGCGCAGGCAGCCTCGTATTAAAAGCAAATAATACTATTATTCAAAGCACTGCTGGCGAGAACTACTTCCAGGGTGTCGCAGATGGCGCCGCAACAGTATACTATAATGGTAATGCCAAACTTGATACCAAATCAGATGGTGTTGATGTAACAGGACTCACAACGACAGACACACTTGAAGTTCAAGGCGATGCAACGTTTGATGGAACTTCTACTGATGTTTTGCAATGGGTATCTGCAAGCGATACTCTGAACTTCGATGATTCTGTTAAAGCTACGTTTGGTACTGATGGTGATATGAAAGTATATCACACTGGTACTACAGGTATTATTGATTCGCTGAACACAGATATTATATCGAATACCTCACTTGATGTCAAGACTAATGCGTTAATTATTGAGTCTGCAACAGGCGAAAACTATATTACTGCGACTGTTAACGGTCAAGTTGATCTTTACTTCGACAATAATGTTAAACTCGAAACTAAAACTGGTGGCATTCAAGTCACTGGTAACGTAGTCGCTGACGGTTTTGTTGCGGGAGACGGCGAGAAAGTTCAGCTAGGCGCATCACAAGACTTACAAATCTTCCACGAGGCGACTGGTAACTCTATCATTCAAGAGACAGGCTCAGGTAGTCTTGTACTCAAAGCAAATAACTCAATCATTCAAAGCACATCTGGACAGAATTACTTCCAAGGTGTTGCAGGTGGTGCCGCTACACTTTATCACGCTGGTAGTGCGAAGATTGATACAACCAATGGCGGTGTTGAAGTTACTGGCGATGCAAATACGACTACTCTACATGTACAAAGCACAGCATCATTTGATGCAGATGTGAACTTTGATGGCACTACTGTCGATGCAGTTACATGGAGTGCATCTGCGAATACTTGGACATACGGTGATAATGTAACTGTATTCTTTGGTCCATCTGACTTCTCTATTGCGCATGATGCTACTGATACGAACCTGATAAACAGAACTGGCGATCTTTATATTCAACAAAGTGCTGACGATAAAGACGTTATCATTCAAAGCGATGACGGTGCTGGTGGTGTAACTGAATATATCCGCGCTGATGGTTCTATATCTGGAACGATTCTTTACTCTGCTGGAACAAATAGACTACAAACAACGAATACGGGTGTAACAGTCACTGGTGTTGCAATAGCAGACGGCTTGACAATGGGCACAAACGAAGTCATTCGACTCGGCTCTAACAATGTCACTGGCGATCTGCAAATATATCACAATGGTGTTGATACTGGTTATTTGATGAATCAAACTGGCAATCTCGATATTAGAACTGCCAGTGGGTTTGATATCAGATCATCGACCACACCTGCGACTTACTACATGCGTGGTCAACAGTCAGGTGATATTAAGATTTATCACCCAGCAACAAATTCTTATAAGTTTCAAACAACAACTAGTGGCATAAAAGTAATTGGCAATGTTGAAGCTGATGGCCTTATCATGGGCGATGGCGAAAGTGTTAGACTTGGTAATGACACAGACTTGACGATTCAACACAGCGGCACAAACGGTATTATTGAAAACAATACTGGCACACTGTATATTCAATCTAATACGATCACTCTTCGAAGCGATCAAGGAACACCTGAGCCTTTCATCACTGCTGTTGTTGACGGTGGAGTCACATTATATTATAATAATGGTGTTGCACTTACAACAAGAAGCGGCGGCACAGATATTGCAGGCGAAGCAAATACTGGAACACTGCTTGTCAATGGCATCTCTAATACTGCTGGCATAGCATATTTCCAAAGCTCTGTTCAACCAACTACTACAGGAAATGATTTAGGCACAAGTTCTCTTCGATGGGATGCTTTCTTGACGAACGTTGATGCTGATGGTTATATTCAGCCTACGTCAAACACACAAAATCTTGGTCAAACAAATGCTAGATGGCAACTCTTTGCAAATACTATTAGCGCAACTGGAGCTATAGATGTAGATGGCAGTGCAACACTAGGAAGCCTGATAGTAGAAGGCACATCATTGTTTAGTGATACCATGACAGTGAATGCTGACGCAACATGTACAGCGAACGTAACAACTGAGAACTTGCAAGTCAATGGTACAGCAAACTTAAACATTCTACAGATTGTTGACCTTCACGCTAATAACTTTGCGATTGTCGGTGGTGATGGCGAGATTACACTTTCATCTAGTGCAACTGATGTTGTGATTGATACTGTACCTGCAAGTGAAAGTAGAGGCTTCAAGTACTTCATTGAAGGTAGAAATACAAACACCGACAGTTGCTATGTTGTCGAAATTTCTGTAGCGCACAATGGAACAGATGTATTCTTCACACGATACGGTGAAGTTGCAAATAACTTTGATGCAGTTTGGAATGTCGGAATAAACGGTGCAAATGTCGAGTTGATGGTAACATGCTCAGGCGCGGCACCAGCAACAAATGTTCACTCATTCAATATCGTTAAGTACCAAACTAGGTAGATATAAATATGGCAACGAAAGCAAACTTAGTTATTGATCAAGGAACTGATTTTTCAACATCGATCACTTTGACCGATGATGATGGTGACGCAATTGATATATCTGGTTACACAGGCGCTGGTCAAATTAGAAAATATTATACATCTACGACAGCAATTAATTTCACAGTAACCACGAATGCTTCTGGTGTTGTAACATTGTCATTAAGTTCGAACACAACGAATGGAATCGAACATGGTCGTTATGTATATGATGTTGAATTAACAGATGGTAGTGGCTTAGTTTCTAGAATTATGGAAGGATTAGTCACAGTTACTCCAGGAGTTACACGATAATGTCACTAACAAATTACACAGTAAAATTAAATCAAAATGCTGGTAGACTCTCGACAAGAGCGCCTGTTACTCTCAGAAATGAGAAAGTGACAGGAGGCGCATCTATTAGTAGGTTGTCTGATTTGACTGATGTGGCCGAAGTATTAAAAACAGATGGCTCATCTCTCGTATATGATTCAGACAACGGTCGTTATGAAATTAAGGCGCAAAATTTAGATGGTGGATCTTTCTAAATTTATAAATAACAATATAATAAAAAATTCATAACGGAGCAATTCAAACATGGCAAACTTAATGCAAATCAAACGGTCGAGTAATACTGCGGTACCGACAAGTCTGTCTGATGGCGAATTAGCGTTTTCAGGAAATGGTGACGTACTCTTTATTGGTAATTTCGGCAGTGTAACTGCTGTTGGTGGCGCACGTACTCCTGGCACTCTAACCGCGAATCAGGCTATTGTTGTAGATAGCAATTCAAAAATTAATAACATTATCGCGACTGATATCACGCTCGAAGAGCAATTGACGGCGAACGGCGCAACTGGTTCTGCTGGTCAAGTTCTTTATTCTGGCGGTGCTGCCGCTAACGCATATTGGGGCGATTCAGTCGCTGGTTCTCTTGCGGGACTTGAAGACACTGATACGACTGGCGCTGCCGCTGGCGATTTCTTGTACTTCAATGGTAGTAACTGGGTAGATGCCGATCTTACAGATGGTAACGGTCTTTCAAAGACAGCCGTTTCAACTGCTGGATCAGAATCAATCACTCTGGATGTTACTGCTGGCAATGGTGTCACTTCAAATTCTACTGGCGTTCACGTAGAAGTTTCTGGTGATTCTTCGCTTGTTGCAAACTCTTCTGGTTTGTTCATCGATGATAGCACACTGTCAATCACTGCATCACAGATTTCTGATGACATTGCACTTGGTACTGACACTTCAGGTAACTATGTAACGTCTGTATCTGCTGGCAACGGCTTGACTGGTACTGGTCTGACTGCAACAGAAGGCGGTACTCCTAGTCTGTCTGTACTAGCGGCTAACAACACAATAGCAGTCGGTGCTGGTGGTATTGCAGTTAACGAAAGTAATCTTTCGATCACTGCTTCTCAGATTTCTGATGACATCGCACTTGGTACGGATACTTCAGGTGATTATGTTGAAGCATTGTCTCCTGGCAATGGTATTTCAGTTGTAAATAATACAGGTGAAGGCGCTACTCCTGGTGTAAGTGTTAATGCTCAAGACGGTCTTGTTGCAAACTCTTCTGGCTTGTTCGCTGAAATCACACTTGGCACACACACTGATAGCAACTATGTTGCAAGCATCACTGGTACTGCAAACGAAGTTGAAGTTGATGTATCAACGGGTGCAGTTACAATCGGTCTGCCTAATGATGTAACAATCGGTCAGAACTTGACAGTTTCTGGTAACCTCGTAGTTTCTGGTACTACCACTACAGTTAACTCAACAACGTTAACAGTTGACGATCCACTGATCAAACTGGCAGACGGCAATGACACGACTGACGCGGTTGACATCGGCTTCTATGGATTGTATGATAGTAGTGGTTCACAAGACCTTTACGCTGGTTTCTTCAGAGATTCTTCTGATGGCAAGTTCAGAATGTTCAGAGACTTGCAATCACAGCCTACAACTACAGTTAACACTGGTGGTACAGGCTATGCAGTTGCGACTCTTGTTGCTCACCTCGAAGATGACAGTGTAAGCATTACAGGTGGTTCGATCACAGGCATCACTGATCTTGCAGTAGCAGATGGTGGTACTGGCGCAAGCTCTTTCACTGACAACGGCGTCATCTACGGTAACGGTGCATCTGCACTTAGCGTAACAGCCCAAGGCGCTGAAGGTCACGTACTTCAAGCAGACGCTTCTGGTGTACCCACTTTCGGCTCACTTGATGGTGGAACGTTCTAAATAGATTAAACAGTTTATAAAATGAGGATATATTATGTCTGATAACGTAGAGTTTTTTAATAAGTATGTTAGTGTATTGAAAAATAAATACAATAATATGATGAGCGATATGCTTCAACTTGAGACACACAATTTGTTGTTGAATGAAGCACTTGAAGCGAGGGCACAAGAAAATGCCACACTGAAGGAAGAGATAGATAGATTGAATGCTACTATCTCTTCCAATTCAACTAAAGCAAAGAAAACAACAATCAAATCAGTAGAAACTGAGGAGTAATACTAAATGGCGAATGCAATATATCCAGCTTACAAAGATGCTTTGTTGACTGGTGACTCTGATGTTGATTTGACGACTGGCACGATTAAAGTATCTCTAATTGATACTGATGTCTCCACATACGACTCGACTGATCAATTTTACTCTAACGTAGTTGCTGGTTCAATTATTTCTACATCAACAATCGCAAATCCAACTGTAACTGATGGAATTTTCGATGGCGATGATGTCACGTTTACGTCTGTAACAGGCAACCAATCAGAAGCACTCATGATCTGGAAAGATACTGGAACAACAACGACTTCAAGACTCGTAGCATGGATTGATACGGGTGTCACAGGTCTTCCTATTACGCCTTCTGGTGGTAACATTGACGTTACTTGGAACGCATCGGGCATCTTCAAACTTTAAAGAAAAGAGAATTACATGGCCGCGACTAAAAAACAATTTGAAGTCCTAGATGGATTAAGCGTAGACGGCATCGTAGATGTTTCTGGCAATGTAGCAATTGATACAAATGTTCTCTTTGTAAACACTGTCACAAATAGAGTTGGTATTCAAAAAAATCCAACTCAAGGTGCATTAGATGTTAATGGAACTGTCTTCGCGACAGCGTTTAGCGGTGATGGTTCTGCACTGACTAGTGTTAATGCGGCTACAGTAGACGGTATAGATTCTGCTTCGTTTCTCCGAAGCGATGCTGATACTACGTTTGGATCGGGCGCAACGAAAACACTTTCGATTGATTCGGCAGCCAGATTACGTGTTGTAGATGGTAAAATTCACGTAGATGATGATCAGTTTATTCAATTCGGAAATATCAGTGTGCCAGATTTATCGATACGCTGGCAAGGAAGTAATAACTATCTTAGTTTTGCTGGCGGCGATATCAACGTCAAAAATCTCACTGGTTCCAATAACACGCCAGTGCTATACGCCGATGTATCTGCTGGCAAAGTAACCGTCAATAGAGTTCTTGATGAAATAAACGACTATAAACTAGACGTTGGCGGTGACGTTCGAATCAATGGTGACATTGTTGCAACAGGTGATGTCACTGCATATTCTTCTGACAGAAATTTAAAAACAAACTTGAGAGTAATACCGAACGCATTAGAGAAAATGGAACACATCAATGGTTATGAGTTTGATTGGGACATTGACAAATGCAAAGAAGTTGGATTCTCTCCTAAGAATATTCATGAGCATGGTGTGATTGCACAAGAAATAGAAAAAGTAATGCCTGATCTTGTAGTAGAATCAGCATTTGATGAAGATTATAAGTCTGTTAAATATGATAGAATAGTTTCTCTTTTGATTGCCGCTATTAAGGAATTAAAACAGGAAATTGATTTACTGAAAAAATAAATTATATTATTGGAGTATATTATGTCACAACTGACACCCTTCCCAGATGTTGCACTACTCAACTGTCCTGATTTTTTACAGTTAGATTATAGTTTAGAAGCAGGACTGTTAGACTACTTAGAAAATTTTTGTACCAATAGCGAAGATTATAATCCTAGCAGTGAAGGTACTGAGTCTGGCGGTATTCAAGACTCTGAAATCAGGCAGTGCAAACTTAAATTTTTTGATTATAATCATGAAAACACTGAAATGGCAGATGTATTTCAAAATCTCTTAGACCTTACATCTTCTATTAATGATGCATATTTTAGATTTGATTTGACTGGATTTAAACATATTCAATGGACAGAGTATGGTGATGGTGATGGCGATCATTACAGTTGGCACTGTGATAAATTTCCTGAGCCAATCTATGATAATGTAGATACTTTTATGCACAGAAAATTAAGTTTTTCACTTGTATTTTCTGAGCCTGATGAATATGAGGGTGGTGACTTTGAAGTTATGAACAGCGGTGTTAAGCAGAAGTGCGAACAAAAGCGTGGATCACTTCTAATCTTTCCAAGCTGGACTGTACATAGAGTTTTGCCTGTAACATCTGGAAAAAGAAAATCTCTCGTTTGGTGGGCCGTTGGGCCACGATTTAGATAAATAAAAAGATTACATAATCTTTTGACCTCTATATAGAGAGAATACATGGCTAACAAATTTCAAATAAAAAGAACAACCGTTCCTGGGCGTGTTCCGAATACAACTAATTCATCGAATAGTGCATATATCGATGTCGGTGAATTGGCTATCAACACAGCCGACGGCCTACTCTACTCCTCTAATGGATCATCTCTTATCACTCTCGGTGAAACTGGCTTTACAGGAAGTCAGGGCGACATCGGATTCACTGGTTCACGCGGCATTCAAGGCTTCACTGGTTCACAGGGTGGAACTGGCTTCACTGGTAGCAAAGGTGATCAAGGTGATACTGGTACCACTGGTTTTACAGGCTCTAAAGGCGATCAAGGTGTTATCGGTTTTACAGGCTCTAAAGGTGACCAAGGTCTTATCGGATTTACTGGCAGTAGAGGTGCAACAGGTTTCACTGGTTCTGCTGGTACAGATGGTATAGACGTTTATGGAATAAATTATACATTCGACACTAGCACTACAGAGTCAGATCCTGGGGCGGGTAAATTTAGATTCAGTATTGCTTGGACTTCAGGTTCGCCAGGAGGCACATACGAGGCTTATGTAAGCGATACTGATAATGACAGTACTGGTATTGGACCTTTGTTATCCAGTTTAGATGATTCTACAAATGATAACAAAGCACTGTGTGTTTTATACAAAAAATCAGATCCTTCAATAAATGCAAAATTTTATGTAACAGGCCAAACAGATAACACTGGTTGGAGAACACTTGCCATTGCCTATATTGATAGAGATAACTGGGCGAGTATAAGCAACGGTGACGAAATGTTTATGTCTATCAGCATCATCGGAGATGCTGGTGCAGATGGAACTAACGGCGTTGATGGTGCCACTGGCTTTACAGGATCACAGGGCACGACAGGTTTCACAGGATCGCGCGGCGATACTGGCTTTACAGGTTCTTTTGGCTATACAGGTTCTCTCGGCTCTTCTAATGTAGTCTCTTCTAGTACTGCGCCTTCTGCTGGCGATGGAACTATCTGGTTCGACACACGAACTGGCAAATCTTATTTCTATTACAACGATGGAAATTCACAGCAATGGATTCTTTTCGCTGATCCAACTGTCACTGATGGTGAAACAGGATTCACAGGATCACAAGGTACTACGGGCGATACTGGCTTTACTGGCTCTCAGGGTCTTCAAGGTTTCACAGGATCAGGCGGCGGTGGCGGTGCGACTGTAACAACGTCAACTTCTGCGCCAGCAAGTCCTAATGATGGCGACTTATGGTGGAACGAAGAAGAAGGTCAACTTAAAGTATATTACAACGATGGTGACACAACACAATGGGTTGATGCGTCTTCTGGTGCTATTGGTGATCAAGGCTACACTGGTTCTCAAGGTATTATTGGTTACACTGGATCAATAGGCTTTACAGGATCAAAAGGCGATACTGGTACTACTGGCTTTACAGGAAGTCAAGGCGATACTGGTTTTACTGGATCAATAGGCTTTACAGGAAGTCAAGGCGATACTGGTTTCACAGGATCACAAGGTGACACTGGTGATACAGGCTTTACTGGTTCAGCGTCTACTGTGCAAGGACCTATAGGCTTTACTGGTTCGAGAGGAGCAACAGGATTTACTGGTTCGAGAGGAGCAACAGGCTTCACTGGCAGTAAAGGCGATCAAGGCATTCAAGGTGATACTGGATTCACAGGCTCAAGAGGCTTCACTGGATCGAAAGGTGATCAAGGCAATATTGGTTTCACAGGTTCACAGGGCGATCAAGGTAATATAGGCTTCACTGGATCGAAAGGTGATCAAGGTAATATAGGCTTTACTGGCTCGCAAGGTGACCAAGGTAATATAGGTTTTACAGGCTCAAGAGGCATTCAAGGATTCACAGGCTCGCAGGGAATACAGGGCGACCAAGGCGACATAGGTTTTACTGGAAGCAGAGGTTCGACTGGATTCACTGGATCAAAAGGTGACACTGGTGATCAAGGCGAGATAGGCTTTACAGGAAGTCAAGGTGATACTGGCTTTACAGGAAGTCAGGGCGATCAGGGAACGACTGGATTCACAGGATCAAAAGGCGATACTGGTACTACTGGATTCACAGGGTCTAAAGGTGATCAAGGTCTCAGAGGTTTCACAGGCAGTAAAGGCGACACTGGTAATCAAGGTGATGTAGGTTTCACAGGCAGTAAAGGTGATCAAGGCATTCAAGGCGATGTAGGCTTTACTGGTTCTCAGGGTGATCAAGGTGATACTGGATTCACAGGCTCAATAGGTTTTACAGGATCAAGAGGCACGACTGGCTTTACAGGATCACGTGGTGATGTTTACTTAACATCTTCAACAACTTCATTATCAATCGGCACTGGCAGTAAATCACTGACTGTCGGCACAGGTCTTGCATATAGTGTATCACAGACTGTTAGAATTGCAAACGATGCAAGCAACTACATGGAAGGTACTGTAACAAGTTATAATTCTGGTACAGGCGCTTTAGTTGTCAACGTTGACACGACTGCTGGATCTGGAACTTTTACCTCTTGGACAGTCAACCTAGCAGGTGCAACTGGACAGCAAGGTGACACTGGTTTCACTGGTTCTGCTGGAGAAACTGGCTTTACAGGATCACAAGGCACGACAGGTTTCACAGGATCACGAGGCACAACAGGATTCAGTGGAAGCAGAGGCTTTACAGGAAGTCAGGGTGATACTGGCGGAATAGGCTTTACAGGATCGAAAGGCGATAAAGGCGATACTGGTGATGTAGGTTTTACAGGCTCAGTGGGTGATACTGGCGGCACAGGTTTTACTGGCTCACAAGGTATTCAAGGTGATACTGGTTTTACTGGAAGCCAAGGCGATCAGGGAACAACAGGCTTCACTGGCTCGAAAGGTGATACTGGTACTACTGGCTTTACAGGCTCTAAAGGTGATCAAGGAAGTATTGGCTTTACAGGAAGTCAAGGTGATCAAGGCTCAATTGGTTTTACAGGAAGTCAAGGCGCTGATGGCGGAACAGGATTTACTGGATCACAAGGTGACACTGGCGGTGTAGGCTTCACAGGTTCTGCTGGATCAGACGGTGCAACAGGCTTTACAGGTTCACAGGGCATTCAAGGTGAACAAGGACCTATAGGCTTCACTGGTTCGAGAGGAACAACAGGCTTCACAGGATCTGCTGGTACAGATGGAACTAACGGCACTAATGGTGATACTGGTTTCACAGGATCACAGGGCGATCAAGGACCAATAGGATTTACAGGATCACAGGGTGCTGATGGTGGCGTAGGCTTCACAGGCTCTGCGGGTGATACAGGATTTACTGGTTCTTCGGGTACAAACGGCCTCACATTACCTAGAGGCGTATCGATTTTTGATCCTACGGCTGCTGAAGATATCACACTTTTCTATACGGATGCCTCAGTCACCGTGAGTGAAGTGAGAGCAGTTTTGAGAGGATCTTCTAGTCCAAGTGTAACATATACAATCAAAGAAGCGGCAGACAGAAGTGCGACAGGAACTACGGTAGCAACTGCAACTGTCACAAATACAACTACTGGTGCGACTGCAACTATTAGCAGTTCAACGATAGCATCTGGAAGATATGTCTGGGTAGAAACATCGGCTCAGTCTGGTACTGTTGCAGAATTTCATGTCAATCTATCGTTCTAAGGATTTATTATGGCACAATTGACATGGTATATACAAGATTCGATTCTGGATAATCGTGGCCTGGTTGCTAGTCTAACACCGCCTGGCACTGCGCAATATACATCTACGGGATGGGAAGTAGGCGATCTAGGAACTGGTAACTATTGCTTGATGCGTTCAGGTGTCAATAATGAAAACAATTTTTCTACTACATTACCTAGCATCGATCAGAACGATTTTCTCGAATTGGACACCAATTTACCTAATGATTTTAGAAGAAATACCATAGGAAGTAATGCAGTTCAAGCAAACCATGGCGGAATAATTTTAGAGACACCTTATAATGCAAATTTTGGAACTGGATCTTGGCAATTAGCAGTCTCAGTAAAGGCTGAACGTAGAGATTGGGATAACGGTGCAACAGGAAGAGTCATTGCGAAAATGTATAAAGCCATATTTTCGAGTACTGGTACTAATCTGAGAGTTACACAAATTTCTGATACAACAGATGGAACAGGATGGGTAGCTGGCACAACTATTACCAGTTTGAACGACATTACAGAACAATCAAGTACAATTACATTTTCTCCAACAACAGATGTAATACTTGATGGTAATTATGATGCGTACTCAGTAACAGGTCCAATTAGTGGATTTTTATTTTTTGCTCTAGCATGGGAAGTTACAAACAATGGAAATAATAGTAGACGAGCCAGAAGATCAGATGCAGTAATAATGCAAGGAACTAGTTTAAACGGCAATGGAAGTACAATAGTTTCGCCTACATTTAAGAAGCGTATAGCGATTACAACATAGGACATAAACAATGGCATTAGATTTTCCCTCATCACCAGCAGTGAATGATACATACACAGACGACAATGCGGCTGTTTGGCAATGGGACGGCGAGAAGTGGGATGTGATCACGCGGTCTACAAAGCGAGCATTTAAAGGTGCAAAAGTTGTATTATCTTCGGACTATAGTCTCGGATCGACATCAACAGCGATACCTTGGTCATCGGCAAACTTTGATACTGCTACACTTTGGGCACCCAGTCAACCAACTAAATTCACAATCACAGAAAATGGTTTCTATCGTCTAAATGTTCAAGTACTCACAACGACGGCGGGTACAGGTGCTTCATATACAATTTCAATTAGAAGAAATAATATTGTAATTTCATCTGATACAATTGCAAGTAATCAGTTCATTGTATTTGACGACATTGTGCAATTAGCTGTAGGCGATTATGTTGAAGTATTCGCAAGTGAATCGACATCCGCAGGTGCTATAGACTCTGAAATTAGTTTCTTAGAAATTACACAGGTAGGACAGAATTTAGGAACTGGAATATCATCATGGAGTGCTTTCTCTGGTGCGAGAACATACATTACGAATTCTTTCAATTTAACAACTACGCCGACAGCAATTTCTTATGACGGTACTGTCTATGATCAAAACGCAGACGTTCTAGGAACATTATATTGGACTGCTGTAAATGACACTAGAATTACAGTTAAAGTTGATGGCTATTATAGAGTAAAAGCATCTCTGACAACAAGTGATGCTGGATCCAATGATAGTTATTCAATTTCTCTACAGAAAAATGCATCTGCAAATTTAGAACAGACAACAATTGGACCATCTGCTACATTGTTACTCGATGAGATTTATAATCTAACAACAGATGATTACTTAGAAATTTATGTTGACAATAGCGATTCTACAGGATCGCTTGCTAATACAGCATATATAGAAATAACACGTTTAGGAGTTTAATAAATGTCCTTTGTAAAATCAACAAATGTTATCACTGATGTTGCTCTGACTGTATCAGGATTGACGGGTGGCACAAATGGTAAAATTGTTCGTATGAATGGAACAAATACTGTTACTGATGCATCATCTGGTGATACCGCCATACAATTAAATACGGTATTATTTAAAATAGGCGATATATACTATAGTGCTGGATTGATTGAAGGTCTTAGTAGCCTGTCTGCTGGCTCTCCTTATTTCTTAGATTCAGATGGTACAATTACAGCATCGCCGCCTACGCCCTCAGCAACAGTTAGATCACTGTTTATAGGCTTTGCTCTTAATACAACTGATTTGATTTTCAGACCTAGTATACCTATCTCAGGAACCTAATTAATGGCTATTGCTAATCAGACTTATGAATACACTGCGAATACTTCAGAGTATTTGCCACTGCCTATTAATAACAATATTGATAGAGATGGCAACTGGTTCGTTTATGTCCCAGTGAATGCAAGCAATGATACGACTGGCGGTGGAGTAAGATTTTTAAAATGGGACACACCGATTCCGCAGGTCAACACCTACTTAACAATTGATGGAACAATACCTCTGATCTATGAAGAAGTCGATGGCGCGAATGTCTATTATCATTCTTCAGCGATTGAACACGTAGGTGAAGGTGTAAACGACATTACGAATGCGGTTGAAGATGATGCGATCATCTTCGCGCACTTAGGAGCAAATGCGGCTGACGATGATGCATTCTATTGGGACAGAGTTTTTCTACAACAAGGCGACACTGATTGGCAGTACTATCAATATCACAAACACTTGCCTTCATTTTATACACGATATGAGCAAGGCAGAGAAACTACGTCTGGCGGTGGATACATTGATCCAGAAGACAAATCTTACGGTTATCAGATTAGTACTCGTGTTTCTTCTGCTGGTACAGCATATCAAAGCAGATTAGCAAGAATTCATACACCATCGATTGGTGGCGCGCACAACTCACACAATGATGTTACACTTCCGTCTGTCGGCGCAAGAAACTATATGACAGGTGGTATTATCAGAGGAACATCTGATAAGTATCATGCATTTTACTTAGCACAGAACGCATCAAACACTTCTCTTTGGGATGTGTACGCAAGAACATATAGTGATGCATCGCTTTCTTTTACATCGCAATCAACGATAGGAACATATAATCTCGCCGATCCAGTATTTGTTTTCAATGATACTTCGGGTGATCAACAGAACTGGCCTGTTCGAGCGAGTTGCGGCGATGTACTAGGATTTAAATTCTATTTTCCTGTCGTAGTAAAGAATGAAAGTAATTCTTCTCTCTACGATCTTCAGATATGGGAATTTCCAAGTGCTGATCCACCAGATCCAGGTGATATTGTAACAGAAACAATTGCATCTGGTCTATCTGTTTTTCCTGACTGTCAAGCAGTAACAGTAGGTTCAAAAATTTATTTCTTATACTCAGACTCTACAAGAGGCGGTGTGAGCGGTGAAGTATATGATGGTACTACATGGACAGACCAAGGCACAGTTTTTTCAAACTCAACATCAAATAAAGTTCGTGTACACGGATTTAGATACGACTCAGGTTCAACAAAATTTTATACTCTTCTGAGTGGAACTTCTGCAGGCGCAAGTCCGACATATGAAGGCGCTGGTGTTTATTCTTTCAAACTCGATGATGCGTTTGGTGGTTATGAACATCTTGATTATGATTCGACAAATCATACATTTCAATTAAAAGGCGAATTAACTGCTGGTTACATTGAATATGATATTGATAATGGAGTACTTACTCGATATAACACAACAGAACCTGCTGGCATCGCAACTGATAAAAGAATTCTAGAATATGATGTCGGTAGTCCTCAGTTTATGCGTGTTGAAGAACTTACGATTGGCGGCGAGGAATATTACTATGACTCGACAATTCTACAAGACGGCAGAAAGTGTTTAGTTGGCACAGTAGAGGATCTTCCTATTGCTAACACTGCCGCTGAAAACATATTCATTACTTTCTTAGATGCTGATAATCCAGAAAGAAGACAACATTTTGTATATGGTGGTCTAGGTCAAGACTATGTGACAGGTATCACTCAAGCATCTGACGGTAAAATATGGCTGTCTGGCTATACAAAATCAGAACTGGTCACAAAAAGAGATATTAAAGTACATGGTTTCTTGAGAAACTGTCGTGATGGTTCGAACGGAATTTATTTAAAAGACGTTGTTCGCGATTCTAATAATAATTACTACGCTATCGGTATACATGACACAGGTTTCTTCATTGTTTACAAATTCGATGATAAGTTCGAAGAAGTATGGCAAAGAAAATTTGATAGCGGATCAACTGGTAGTGATATTGCAAATCAAATTGCAATTGACAGTAATGATAATATCTACGTCTGTGGTTCGACAGTAAACATTGGCCAAGGAAGCACAGATGCTATACTATTGAAGTTTGCTCCCGATGGCACATTAACATGGGGTAATGCATACGGCACATCAAATTCAGAAGATGCAACTGGATGTGTTGTTACTCTAGACGGTGATACTGAATATGTTGTGCTTTCAATTAAGAGCGGCACATCAACACTATTCACCTCAATTGATCTCGATGGTAGTGTCAACGAAGTCAATGTTAGCGCAAATTTAAATGTAAATAGACTACGACCTGATGTATCTGGTGATACAAAAGGTAGATTCTTGTTTGCAGGCGACAACGGAGCAAATAAGATTCGTTATGGCATGGGAGAAATCGGCAGTACATCAAATAGAATGATTCAATGGTTGGGTGGTTTCTCTGCATCCGCAAACGGTTCTGCGAATGATATTGGTCTTTTAAATGATCCAGATGGATCAGGTAACGGTGCTGATTATGTGATTGTCGGCGAAGAGGAGACTGATGGTTTCGTTTTAAGTGTTCAAGTAGACGAGACGTTAGGTTCTTTCGTATATAACGTAGGACAATCTTGGGCTAGAACATTAGACACCTGTAAACTTCATGCAGTTGTTTGTGAAAACTATGCGAATCCAAACTGGAATATGGTCACTGGAACAAATCGAAGAATTCATGTTGTCGGTGAAACGACTGCTGATGGCAGAGGAATGATGGGCGCTGAGAATGGCCTGATTGTACAATATGATTCGACTGGCGCACTGCAATGGCAGAATACAATTTCATTCATGGGCAGAGAAATGCTTTATGGTGTAGTTGATGATGCTACACAAGATAATATTGTATCGGTTGGATTCAAGAGCAGTCACTCGTACGGTTCTTCTGATGGCATGTTATTCAGATCATGGAAGCAAGAGTTTGGCACAGGCAACTATCATATCAACGGTAACCCAGGTGCCGCAATGTGGTATGAAGCAAGCACACTAACTGAATCTCTAAATTCAGCAACTATATCATCTATCAGTGCGCCTGCTGACTCTACTGGTAGTCTGACTGCTACAAGCACAACAGCAACCTCTGAAATCTTCACAACAATTGAGGAATACGATGGCTCATTTGGTCCTAACGGGACATTCCAATTTTGGGCCGCATCAATTGACCTAGATGATGTTCAGATGTATATAAACTCCGATGAATACAAGCAACAGTTGGCATCTGGTGTTGATTACGCCTTCACCAACGAAATCTTTACTTTCTATCAAGTAGCAACAGTTGGTGATGGAAGTGCTGACGATGGAAACGTATTTGGCTACGATATCATTGAACACAGCGGCGGTATGATTGTTCCTGTCGGCGTGACTTCTGGAGATATAGGAAGATTGCATACTGGAGCATCTGGCGTATATGATTACTTATTACTTCATATTAATCCAACGACTGGAATGTTTATGTACTTTCAAAATGGATCAACTTCAGACGAAGAAGTATATGCACTCACAGAACTTGCAGATGGTCAAATTGCATTTGTAGGAAGATCAACAGGTGATCTTGGAGATCCTACACATACGAATCTAGGTGGTTATGATATCTTCCTTGCTATTCATGATATGACAACACACACGACAGATTACTATCAGACTGGTACAGGTTTTAATGATGTCGGTATTGGTGTTCATGATATAGGAAATAATAAACTTGCAGTAGCATTCACTACATCTGGTGCATTCTCTGGATTTACGAACCAAGGCGGACAAGATATCGGTGTAGTTGAATTTAACTATGTAACAGATGTATGGGGAACAGCATATCAGACTGGTTCTGAATCAACTGAATTCGTTTCTCAGAACGGTAATCATAGTGCGCTTCTACCAGATGGTCGAATTGCAATCGTAGGTCAAACTGCTGGTTTCTTCGCAGACAATGCAGTCACGACTGGTCTTCTTGATATATTCTTAGGTATCCTTGATCCGTCAGATGGAACTTGGAAACGATTCCAGATTGGAACAGGCGCAAACGATTTCGGTACTTCAGTGAATGCAATAGGCGATAAACTATTAATCGTAGGATATACAGAAGCCGCGATCTCAGATGGACAACACGGTGTCTATCTTGAATTTGATAGTTCTAAAGGTATCAGAGGAAAGATAACGAGTTAGAGTTTCAATAAATACTAATTGTATAATAATTATAGAGAGTACAAATGGCAGCCTTAGACTTTCCATCAAACCCGTCAATTAATGACACGTACAGTGCAAACGGTAAAACGTTTGTTTGGAACGGAACGTCATGGGTAAACAACTCTTATGTCTCAGGATTTACTGGATCACAAGGCGACATAGGTTTTACAGGCTCATCTGGCTTCACAGGCTCTAAAGGTGCTGACGGTAACTTCGGCGGTGCTACTTTCGATTATACTTTCAATACAAATACTACAAACTCAGATCCAGGCGTTGGCAATCTAAAGTTTAATAATGCAACTCTTTCAAGTGCTACAGCAATGTATATCGATGACGCGGATGATGCTTCAACTGATATACAACCATTTCTACGAACGATTGATGACAGCAACAGCGGCATCAAAGGTCACTTCAGAGTAGCAAACAAAGCAAATCCAGATGACTTTGCACTATTCACTATTAGTAGCATCTCAGAGCCTTCTGGTTATTTTGTCGTCAACTGTGCTTACGTTTCTGGATCAGCTACGTCTTTTTCAGCAAGTGAAGATATTGTTATATCTTTCGCTAGAACTGGTGATAAGGGCGACACTGGATTCACTGGCTCTGCATCAACAGTCGCAGGTCCAACAGGTTTTACAGGAAGTCAGGGTGACGTAGGTTTCACAGGCAGTAAAGGCGATCAAGGTGATACTGGTTTTACTGGAAGTCAAGGCATTCAAGGTGATACTGGCTTTACAGGAAGTCAAGGTGACGTAGGTTTCACAGGATCGATCGGCTTCACAGGAAGTCAAGGTGATACTGGTTTCACTGGGTCTGCTTCTACTGTGCAAGGTCCTATTGGCTTCACAGGAAGTCAAGGTGATCAAGGAACAACAGGCTTCACAGGTTCGCAAGGTGACCAGGGTGTTATTGGTTTTACAGGATCACAGGGTGATCAAGGTGTTATAGGTTTTACAGGCTCTGCTGGATCAGACGGCGCAACTGGTTTTACTGGCTCTAAAGGTGATCAAGGTGATCAAGGCGAAACAGGTTTCACTGGGTCTAAAGGTGATCAAGGTGTTATAGGATTCACTGGGTCTAAAGGTGATCAAGGTGTTATAGGATTCACTGGCTCTGCTGGATTCACTGGCTCACAGGGCGAACAAGGCATTCAAGGTGATACTGGATTCACAGGGTCTAAAGGTGATCAAGGCAATATTGGTTTCACAGGATCACAGGGCGATCAAGGTGACATAGGTTTTACAGGTAGCCGTGGTTTTACAGGCAGCCGTGGCGATACTGGATTCACTGGCTCAAGAGGCTTCACTGGTAGTAAAGGCGACACTGGCTCTTCTGGATCAGATGGCGCGACTGGTTTCACTGGTAGTAAAGGTGATACGGGCTTCACTGGTAGTAAAGGTGATACGGGCTTCACTGGTAGTAAAGGCGATCAAGGTATTCAAGGTCCTGATGGCAACTTCGGTGGTGCCACTTTCGATTACACGTTCAGTTCATCAACACTAAACTCTGATCCTGGCACAGGGACTTTGAAGTTTAATAATGGCACACTGTCTAGTGCAACTGCATTGTATATCGATGATACTGATGATAATGCTACTGATATACAAACATTCTTGAGAACAATTGATGATAGTACAAGCACCATCAAAGGACACTTTAGAGTAAGTAATCGTCTAAATGCTGACGACTTTGCACTATTTACAATCTCTTCAATATCAGAACCTACAGGATATTTTGTTGTTAACTGTTCGTTCGTTTCAGGCAGTGCTTCTGCATTTACTAACGGCGAAGATGTTATCATTACATTCGCTAGAACTGGTGATAAAGGTGACATAGGTTTCACTGGTAGCAGAGGCGATACTGGCTTCTCAGGCTCAGTCGGATTTACTGGCTCGAAAGGTGATCAAGGTGATGTTGGCTTTACAGGAAGCCAAGGCATTCAAGGTGAAACAGGATTTACTGGCAGTAAAGGCGATCAAGGCGTTATAGGATTTACTGGGTCTAAAGGTGATCAAGGTGACATAGGATTCTCTGGCTCAAGAGGTTATACAGGTTCAAGAGGCGATACTGGTTTTACTGGATCAATAGGATTTACAGGATCACAAGGACTCATAGGTTACACAGGTTCGCAAGGCGATCAAGGCATTATAGGATTTACTGGGTCTAAAGGTGATCAAGGTGTTATCGGTTACACGGGTTCGCGTGGTCCACAAGGCTTTACAGGCAGTCAAGGCTTTACAGGCAGTCAAGGCTATACAGGCTCTGCTGGACCAAATGATACTATTAACGCATCTGATGATACAGCAACAAACGCAAGTCATTATCCAGTGTTTGTTTCTGCCAGTGGCTCACCAGTAACAGCAAAAGTTTCCACTACTAACTTCTATTTTAATCCATCAACTGGCGATCTAACTGTATCGGGTGATATCACTGGTTTCTCTGACGAAAGATTGAAGAGTGAGATACAGACACTTGACGGTAGAAAAGTGTTAGAAATGCGAGGCGCTTCGTTTATCAAAGATGGCAAGCAGAGTAGTGGTGTAATTGCACAAGAATTAGAAAAGATCGCACCTGAGCTTGTCAAGTCTGACGGCGAATATAAATCCGTGGCATACGGTAACTTAACAGGTTACCTGATCGAGGCAATTAAATTATTGCAAAAAGAAATTGACGATTTAAAAAACAATAAATAAAAGAATAACTCACGGAGTATTTTTCTAACATGGCATTACCTACTTCAGGAAATCCAATATCACTCTCTGATATTAATATCGAGATTGGTACTTCAGCCACTGCCGAGATCAGTCTTGGTAGAAGTTACGTTCGTGCGCTTGCAGGAATACCTAGTGGTCCTATCAGTCTTTCTAACATGCACGGCAAGAGAAGAGATACTACCGTTATTACTTCTTATTCAACTAATATTGACACAACAACTACGTTTCAAACTGGATCGGTATTTGAAACAACAACTGCATTTATAACTTCGTTCAACACGCAAACGACCACTGTATTCTTAACTTCGTTTGACACTACTATTGTAACAGCATTTAATACGGCGTTCAACACATTAACTTCTTTTGTTACTGCCTTCAATACAACAACGGTATTTGATACTAATTTCCAAGAAAACACAAACTTCACTCAAAGTACATCAAGAAGTACTGTCTATCAATCAAATACGAATACTGTATTCAACACTAATAGACAAACACAAACAACATATATTTCTTCGACTAGCAGAAATACTACAGTTGTCGGTGTGGGTGAGACAACGATTCTTACAACTTATCTTGCAGACACAAGTACTGTGTTCAATACAAGCAAAGCAACACAGACAACAAAAACAAAATCTACTAATAGAACAACAGTATTTGATATAATTGCTGATACTACAATTGTAACATCATTTAATACTCTCACTTCTAGAGGAACATCAAGAGACACTGCCACAAGCAGAACAACAACTTTTGATACTCTCACTTCTAGAGGTACATCAAGAGACACTGCCACAAGTAAAACAACCACGTTTGATACTTTGACGTCCAGAACAACCACATTTAATACGTCAACTGCCTTTAATACCTCATTCAATACTCTGACTTCTAGAGGTACATCAAGAGACACTGCCACAAGTAAAACAACCACGTTTGATACGTTAACGTCCAGAACAACCACGTTTAATACGTTGACTACGTTTGTGACATCGTTCAATACTTTAACGAGTAAGAATACTACTAAATCGACTGATACAAGCAGGACAACCACGTTTAATACTCAGACGACAACAACATTCAATACGTCAAAGCTGACTAATTATAATACGACTAAAGATACAGCAACGTCTAGAACGACCACGTTTAATACGTTGACTACGTTTAATACTACGTACCTAACTGCGAAGTCGCGTGAAACAGGAACAAGCAAACAGACAAATACGTCAACTACATTTAGTGAGATTACGAGTAGAAATACAACATATCAAACAAGTACTACTTTTGTAACTGTATATCAGGTATCCACTACTTACATAACCAATTTTCAAGCGAACACCTCCCGATCAACTAGTAAAAATACGACTGAATCTAGATCAACGTTGACTTCATATCAGTCTACAAGACAAACGCTTAAAAATACGAGCAGACAGACTGCTACTCAAACGACCTATATCACGAATTTTCAAGCGAACACTAGTAAACAGACATTGAAGGCCGCGAATACAACTAGAGCTACTTCGAGATCAACAACGAAGCAAACGAATGTAGGCGCACAGAAAGATACCAACTACAATACTTCTAGAAATACATTGACTACTTACAATACAATAATTGGACTTAAAAACACATTTAGGCAAACAAGTAAAAATACATCGACTACTTTCGTGACAACCAAGCAAACTTTCTACGACTATGGACAAATTGATACCACTTACGTAACACAGTATCAAACGGTGTTTGAAACACAGAAACAGGTTAGTACTACGTTCCTGACCGCAAAATCGCAGAATACAGTTAAAAGTACGCAGACATCAACAGTTTTTCAAACACAGAAAAACACTCTTGTGCCTGTGTCAAAAAATACTACAACTACTTACAACACTGCAACAACCTTTAACACTACCTTCTTGACTGCTAAGTCGAGAAATACAAGTAAGCAGACAAACTATAGTAAAAACACAAGTAAGCAAACCGACGAAACAATAACCACAACATTCTCGGATCTTACTACTATCTTAACATTGACGTTAACATCGTACAATACTACTACTTCTTTTCAGGCAAATACAACTAAGAGTACTAATAAAGATACGGCAACGTCTAGAACGACCACGTTTAATACAGTGACTACGTTCGCAACACAATATAATACTACGTTTAATACGAGCAAACAAACCGATACGGCAACGTCTAGATCAACTGCATTTCAAACAACAACTACGTTTGTGACATCGTTCAATACTTTGACAAGTAAGAACACTACCAAAAATACGGCAACGTCTAGATCAACTGCATTTAATACTCAAACGTCAAAAACAACTACGTTCAATACAACGACTGCGTATACCACGACATTCGCCACGTTAACTTCTAGAGGAACATCAAGAGACACAGCAACTTCTAGATCAACTGCATTCAATACACAGACGTCCAAAACGACCACGTTTAATACAACGACTGCATTTAATACTGCATTTAATACGCAGACGTCCAAAACAACCACATTTAATACGTCAACTGCCTTTAATACCTCGTTTAATACGCTGACATCCAGAAATACAACATTCCAAGAGCAAACGGTTGTTACAACAAGCACGGTATTTAATACGTCATATCTAGCAGATACAACTACTACGTTCAACACAAATAAAACTACTCAGACAACAAAGTCTAATAACACTACGTTCCAAGAAAATACAAATGTCACGAATTTGACTGTTTTTAATACTGCATTTTTTGTTGCAACAAATACAATTTACAACACGACTAATCCGACACAGACAACAGTATCTAGAACTACAACCTTTAATACTGTGTTTCAAACGTTTGCACAAACAATCATGACAACCTCTAAAGATACACTTACGTCCAGAGGCACATCAAGAAATACACTTACGTCCAGAGGCACATCAAGAAATACAGCATTCTTAACATCAAGAAATACTGCTATTACAAATGATACGCTGACTTCTAGAGGAACAAGTAGAGCCACCGAAACAGTAACTGGTGTCGATACTTCTAGAATTACAAACACTATCTTTGATACCGTGATAGACACTGATAAGCAACAGACATATAATACTACAACTAATGAATGGGAGCTTTGATAAATAAAAGTATCTAATTTTATAATGGAGTAGATCATGGATATATTAGAAAGACTAGAAACTTTCGTCAATAAAAAAGATTTTGATTCGCTTGAAAGAAGACTTGAAAGTGTACTAGATATTTGCGTAGAGCATTTTAAAGAAAGCGCCGAAAGATGTGAAGAACTTGAAGATATTATTGAAACGCTCGAATACAAAATTGAAGAATTGACTGATAAAATTACACAATTGGAAAATGGTGAGGTAGATAATGACTCTGAGTAAAATGTCACTTGACGATAATTTCGGCGTAGCATCGTCTCACTTTTTCAAATCTGGTAATATTCCCCAATGCGATATCTCTCAGCAATTGAAAGATATCGTATCTCAAATACCTAAAAATGGTCCATATCAAACAAATGTCGAATACGATGTATGGTATGATATGAGAGACTATCCTAAAGTTCATGGTTATACTTACACTGACGTTCTTTCAACGTTTATTATGTTGAGATGCGCTTCTGCGAGACACAGTTCCGAACTAATCGATCATGTCATTCAGAACACAGAAATAAATGACAGAGGAATTAAAATATACAATCACCTTCTAGAACATAACGTTGACAAATATTCTTTGAGAAAAATAAGAAGAAAATTTGATGACACCAATCTAGACGCGGTAGTATTTCTTCCAGGAAATAATATCTATGATGACATTGTTGATCTTGACAAGGTAGATAAATTCGTTGAAGAAAACAATGCGATGATTAAATTTCATCCTCTGACACCAGAAGTATTAGAAACGAAAGTCACAAAGCGGTACGGTAGAGACAGAGTAATTTCAAGTAAGTTCTCTGGACATGAAGTGATGGAAAAAGCTAAAGTAGTAGCGGTCGGCAAAAACTCAGAGATGGGTTTGATATCCGCGCTGAAAGGAAAATCTGTATTTCTTTTTGATAAAGAGGTTGAAGATCGAGTTTATACGTACACTCATTTATATGATAATATCATCGTAAAAGAGTTTGGACACTACGGTGAAAACGACACGTATGAAACAAGATTGAAAAAATTATTCTCATCTAAAGCAAGCGGTATGCTTTCTAAGTTCAGCGACATTGCAGTGGAAATCAATGAGTATTTTGAGTATTATATGGATTACCCACATGTCGCGACAACTAAAGTACAAATGGAATCTCTAGTCAATGATTGATATTCTAATATTCAATTATGGAGATGGCTTGGTTGACATGACCGTGTCTTCAATTAAAAAAAATATGCCAGACTGGAACTATCATGTTATCAATGTTATTGCGAAAAACAAAACACTATTCTATGCTTTCAATTATTCTAAAAAAATAAAAAAGCCTGTTCTTGCTGTATCTGAAGGAATTGTCTTAAATATAAAATCTGATGACATTCCCGTCGAGATAGAAAAATATCCAATGGTAGTGAGCAGAGAAGCAGTTTTTTCTAAGAATAACAGATATCATTCTGACTATGAACAGATAGATTATGACATAGCGGGTAGAATTGATCTATCATTATTCATTATTAATTACAAAAAGTTTGATTTTTATCCCACTAAAAACAAAGGTGTTCTTTCTAAAATCACGTTAGGATATATGCCTAGAAAAATGAACTTCACAACAGATATACTATTCACTACAACAATGAATCCTTATAATTGTTTGAAGTATGGTATAGATAGCAAAGATGCATCCGTGGTGAATTACGTCAGACTATTGTATAAAAAAGAACTCAAACTGAATGAGTTACTTGCTTACGATTTCGATTTGCTTAGACCTTATGTTCAGAATATAAGCAATAACAATCTAAGGTCTAACTTAATAAGACACATTCAAAGAACTCGAAAAAATTCTATTCATAAATTGAGAAGCAGAATGCAACAAGTTGAGCCACCTAGATTCTCTAATTTCTGGTAACCTCATACACTGACGTTCCTTTGTGGCCACAGATTATAGTAGTATCACAGTGTAGTTTGTGGCCTTTTTCTCTCGCCTTTTTACAGAAGTCCATATCTTCACTGAATGTATCAGCATGATTCAATGCGCTGTGATATACAAAGTAAGGATAGCCCACGCTCAGAAATACTTCTCTCTTAACTAAAACACAACCAAAACCACTGCCGCCTATTTCAATCAGTGACTTATCTGGAATATTTTCAATTGGTATGTTTTTCTGACTGAGATCATATACTTCCAATGTCTGTGTCGGTAGTCTCTGTCGATAAATGCCAGAGACATAATCGACATCATGTGCCAGCATTTTCTTCAGCGTATCTGTTTCAAAAATAATATCGCTGTCTACCGAGAAAAGATAATCATAGCCATTCACTACCCAGTGTGCAATTAGATTACGAACTTGATCGATGTTGTATCCATAGAAGAATTGAAACTCAGTCTCGTATCCTTCTGGCACCTCAAGATCATAGATAGATTTCATTGTTTCTGGTTCAATATACTTTGCTGTCGGTATAGCAATCAAAATCTTCTTCATAGTCTTTTCACTTTTTTTTAAAATAAAGTTAGCAGTATCAGTCTGCTGATCGCCATTCACCTTATAATCGTTAATAGGATTAGTATCATTATACATGTACACAATATCTGACACGCAAACAATCTTATCTGGATCAGCCTGCTCTATTATGTTGTAGAATGTCGCAACGTCTCCACCTGCACGATACCACTCGCCGTATGCGTCTTTAAACAGTGATTCATCTAAGTTTAATGCAAGACGACCAACAAACGTTCTCAGATGAGGATAGGGAAAGTTCCAGTTAAACTTGTGATCACGATATGATTTATTTGCTTTTACTTCTGGTGGATAAGGCTGTGCAATCAGAGGTATATTATCAACGAGTGACCAACAACTTCCATAAGTATATTCAGCGCCTTCATGATACATATTATTATACATATTGAAGATGTTTGGATTATTGACTAGCCAATCATCGCCATCCAGAATCATTACAATATCATCCGAATAACATCTAGATTTGATCGTTGAAATTTGATTACAGACTGCTCCCATATTTTGATCACGAGTAATGACCTCAAAAATTCTGCGAATGTCATCTCTTTCTTCACCGTTTTCGAGTCCAGTTTCAGCGATTGTATTTTCAATCACCTCGGCAGTTCGATCAGTTGATGCATCATTAATAATAATCATTCGATAATTGTCATAATCTTGTGCGGCAACAGAACGAATACATTTGTCAATATAGTTCTCTGCGTTATACACTGTCGTGATGATTACAATTGACTTTTCTGTTTGCTTTCTTACTGATGATTCTTCGTAGTTATGGTATCTACGACCGAATACTTTATGCACTCGATTATTAATATCTGTTACTCGATGATATTCTTCGATCGGTAAGAACTCGCCTAATAGTTTGTAGAAATGCTGTTTCCATTGCAGTGCCACAGTATCCCATGTGCAAATATCTTTAACTTGATTACACGCATACATTTTTTGTTGATGGAGATAAGGTGTATTATATGCTTTGATTACCGCGTCTGCAAAGATTCGACACTGCTCATCTTCATTCAGCCACGGCAGTGACCAGTTCTTCTCTACAGGATATGGTATCTTATAACAAGCAAGATCAATTGCAGTCTCTTCGAGAGCGCCGAACTTACATGTAATCAGTGGTGTATTATACGCAAGCGACTCAAGCGTGGAGATGCCAAACGTCTCTGGAAACGCAGATGGATATATCATGAAGGATGATTCTGCTAATATGTCTGCAATTTCTTTCTGAGAAATAATACCAGTGAACTCGATATCATTGAAAGCATGAGTAGGATCATCAACCATCTCACGCCATCTCAATTCTTGCTCATCTGGTCCATGCGATGTTCGAAAGCGATAATAACCACCGATGACTTTCAAACGAGCGTCTGGTAATTTTTCTTTCACGAGAGGCCATACTTTCTCTACGAGAGGAATCATACCCTTTGTAACTGAAGCATTATATACAAAAAGATTTGGATCTTTCTTTGACACATCTACGAAGTCGTGATACAATTGGATACCATTGCGCGTCTGAAATACATGTCGTTTCAGTATCTCATAGTTTCTACGTTTACCGTGATCACAGTTCGTTACATATGATGTGTGCCAATCAGACAGCGTGAATATCTCATGAATTCTTCCTTGCAACACGAAGTCTTCAATAAGATCATCACCATCGCAGAATGTATCATGCATCCAAAGTACTCTGTGCCTAGATGCTAACGCGACTCTCTCAAGGTTTGGCAGTTCACTTGACCATTTAAATCTTTCTTTGATTTCATTCGGCGCAAAAGATACTACTGATCTGGATGCTATAAATACATCGAAGCGTTTATAATTCTCAATGTTTGAAAGAGGCTCATATTTTACATTATCATAAATACCTGGCGAAGCATCGTCACTTGTACAGTCATTGAACACATATGTGTCAAATCCGAGTTTTGACAACTCTCTAGACATAAGAATGACGGCAGACTCAGAACCACCGAGACCGCGTTTTGTAAGTGTTGAGCCGTCATAACAGAGACCAAGGGTATCTACGATAGCAACTGTAAGCATAATAACCTCATTTTATAAATAACTTTATAACATCTACAATGGAGTACAAAAATGGCAGTGCCATCAACTCGCTCAGAATTTAAAGAATATTGCCTCAGAGCGTTAGGCAAACCAGTGATTGAAATCAACGTTGACGATGATCAAGTCGAAGATCGGATCGATCAAGCACTTCGTTTCTACTGGGATTATCATTTTGACGGTACAGAAAAAATTTACTATAAGCACACTCTGACAAATGATAATATCTCTAATCAATATATAGACTTGCCTGAAAACATCATGGGCGTAGTTCGTGTTTTCGAACTAGGTGATCCAGCAACATCTGCAGGCGATCTTTTTAACATCCGATACCAAATTGCATTGAACGATCTTTACACACTCACTAATGTTGGACTAATCAACTTCACTATGACACTTCAGCATCTAGGTTTAGTTCAAGAAATTCTTGTAGGCAAAACTCCTATACGATACAATCGACACAGAAACAGACTACACATTGACAAAACTAAACAGCACTTCCAAGTAGGCGAGTATCTCCTTGTTGAAGCATATGAAGTCGTTGATCCAAACACGTACACAGATGTATGGGCTGACCGTTGGTTACAACATTATACATCACAATTGATCAAACGTCAATGGGGATCAAACTTATCTAAGTTCGAAGGAATGCAACTTCCAGGTGGAATTACATTTAACGGCAACAAGTTGTACGATGATGCCGATACAGAGATCAAGCGTTTAGAAGAAGAGATGATCACTAACTATAGTCTTCCTGTAATGGATATGATCGGTTAATGATATTATATCTAAACAAAGAGAGGATGTCAAGTGACAACTAATGTTTTTTTCAATAATTTTGAGAGTTATGCAGAGCAGACTCTAGTAGAAAATTTGATTATCGAATCAATTCGCATATACGGCCATGACCTGTATTATTGTCCTAGAAAGATTGAAGCGAAAGATGAAGTTTTCAATGAAGATGCCCTCTCTTCTTATAATACAGCATATTTGATTGAGATGTATATCAAGAATGTCGAGGGCTTCGAAGGCGAAGGTGACTTCCTATCGAGATTCAATATACAGATTCGAGATGAAATTACGTTCACACTTTCGCAGAGGGTATATAACAACACAATCGGCGCTGAAGAAGTCAACACTCGACCGAGAGAAGGTGATCTGATTTACTTCCCACTCACACAGAAAGTTTATGTGATCAAATTTGTTGAGCATGAAGCTATCTTCTATCAGATGGGATCATTACAGACCTACGATTTGCGCTGTGAAATCTTCGAGTACAGCAACGAAGATTTGAACACTGGTGTACCTCAGATTGATGAACTTGAAGAACTCTATTCGACAAACGTAGCAATCGGTAACAATGCAGACACATATGCAAATGGTGATATTATAATTAATCCAGACACAGGCAGAGCAAATAATATTTCACAGTCATATGATATGAGCAACGACCCATTCGCTGATAATGATCAATATGATGCTCAAGATTCATTTATCGATTTTACTGAGATCGATCCATTCAGTGAGGGTAATATCTAATGTTCGGTCAAACTTTTTATCACGGAACACTTCGAAAATATGTGATACTATTCGGCACATTGTTCAATAATATATGGGTGAATAGAGAAGATGAAAACGGTGCAGTTAAGCAATCATTTAAAGTGCCTCTGTCATATGGTCCTAGAGAAAAATTTCTGGCTAGAATTAACGGTCTGAATGCTGACGATCCAATGACACAGCCATTTGCGACTGTTCTACCTCGAATGGGATTTGAGATCACTGGATTTAACTATGCACCTGAGAGAAAACTTTCTACGATTAATAAATTCGTAAGAACGCCAATTCCAACTGATCAAGATAAGATGAAGTATCAATATAATCCAGTGCCTTACGATATTCAGTTTTCACTTTCAATATTTGTAAAGAACACGACAGACGGCACTAAAATAATCGAGCAGATTCTGCCGTACTTTACACCAGAATGGACAACAACAGTTCAACTTGTCGCTGATCCAGACATCACTCTTGATGTGCCTCTTGTATTAGGTAGCGTAGCACAAGACGATGTTTATGAAGGATCATTTGAAGAGAGAAGAGCATTGATCTGGACTGTAGACTTTACAATGAAAGGCTTCTTCTTTGGACCCAATAAGAAATCTGAAGTTATTAAACTGGCAAACACGCAATTGTATGATGCATCATTGTTCACTGACATTGACGATGCTGTTGGAAATGTGACACCAGTTTCAAAGATTGGTGTTGCTCCTGGACAAATAACGAAGAGCGGTCCATTAGTAAATGGGGAATAACATGAAAGAGAAACAAGTGAATGATATTTTAGATTTGAATCCAATTGATATCGATGATGACAAAAAGCCACTACCTACAACTTATAGGCCGAGCTTACAGTCGAAAAACGAGATCGATACAGATTCAAAATACGTTCGACAGAACATGTATGATCTGATTGAAAAAGGACACGGCGCAATTGATGAACTATCTGCAATCGCTGATCAGTCACAACATCCTAGGTCATATGAAGTTCTGGCTGGACTAATCAAAACAATGGGCGAGCTAAATAAAGACTTGCTTGACATGCATGAGAAAAAACAGAAGCTACAGAAAGACGATGTGAAAGAGGCCGATAAGACAGTCACCAATAATAATTTGTTTGTGGGTTCAACGAGTGAGTTACTTAAACTAATGAACAGAGACGAAGAATGATAGTATCGGATGAATATAAGTTTGTATATTATGATATTCCTAAAACAGGATCCGTGTCTTTAGATAATTATTTTAGAAAAAATTATAATGGTTACTATTCCGTTTCTCCTCTTAGCTTTATTTCAGGCAAACAGGGCAGAATAAAGCACAATCGTGTCGCGCCAAAAGGCAAAGAAGATTTTATAAAAATTGCTTCTGTTAGAGATCCGTACGAGCGAGCAGTGAGCATGTATTTTTTCACAAGAAAAATAATTCGTGAATTACAACAGAGAGGTGAGAAAATAGATTTACCTGGTTATTCGATTAGTTATAACTTTGATCAATTTTTAGATTTTTTAAATTCCATTGAAAATAATCATACTTCTATGTTATGGTCTTCGCAAACGGATTATATGAGTGACGAAAAAAGTTATCATGTGTTGCATTTAGAATCATTAGAAGACGATTTAAAAAAATTACCTTTTTATAAATCCGATGTAAAATTTCCATTAAGACATGAAAACATGACGGCTATTAATAATAAGCCAACACCTAAATGGAAAGATATGTATAATGAGTCGAGAAGAGAAAAAATAATTGAATTTGCAAATGAAGATTTTGAAAAATTTGGATACGAAAAATGATAAATGATATTGAAAATTATAAATCATATCTTGGCAATATAAACCTCAAAAGAAAAGGTGTACAGATTGATTGGACTCAAGAGATGGTCCAAGAGTTCATCAAGTGTGCTAAAGATCCAATTTATTTCTCAGAAAAATATATTCAAATTGTACACGTAGATCATGGTTTGATTCCCATTACTTGTTATGATTATCAAAAAGAAATTATTAGAAAGACAACAGAAAATAGGAGAACATGTGTCGTTACATCGCGTCAGGCTGGTAAAACAACGACTGCTGTATGCCTTATCCTTCATTATGTTTTGTTTAATGATCACAAACTTGTTGCTCTTCTTGCAAATAAAGGAGACGCTGCCCGTGAAAGTCTCGACCGCATTAAAACGGCTTACGAGGCACTTCCGAAGTGGATGCAACAAGGAGTCGTAGAATGGAACAAAGGCTCTGTCGAATTCGAGAACGGCTGTAAGATTATTGCGGCCGCGACATCATCATCTGCCATTCGTGGTAAGTCTGTATCATTCCTTTACATCGATGAGACAGCGTTCGTAGAAAACTGGGATGAGTTCTTTGCTTCAGTATTTCCTACTATTTCATCTGGTACCACAACAAAAATTCTACTCACATCTACTCCGAATGGATTGAATCACTTCTACAAAACATGTGAAGGAGCAAAATCTGGTAAAAATGGATATCAGTTTGTGCAAGTATTGTGGCATGATGTTCCTGGTCGAGACGAGGCATGGAGACAAGAAACGCTCGCCGCGATGGACTTTGACACTGAAAAGTTCGCACAGGAAATGGAATGTGAATTTCTTGGCTCATCTGGTACACTCATCTCTGGTTGGAAACTCAAGCAACTCGTATATAAAGAACCAGTGAAAACTGTAGACAGCATTACAATTTATGAAGAGCCAGATCCAACACGTAACTATGTAATCATGGTAGACGTATCGCGTGGTAAGGGTTTAGATTATTCTGCATTTCATGTAATCGATACATCAAAAATGCCTTACAATCAAGTTTGTACATATAGAAATAATATGATTACGCCTGTAGATTATGCCACTGTGATTATGCGAACAGCAAAATATTATAATGAAGCGGCAATCATGGTTGAAGTGAATGACATAGGCGAGCAAGTTGGTAGTATATTATTCGAAGAATTAGAGTATGAGAATATGCTTTTGACTGAAAATTCAGGCAGAGGCGGCAAAAGACTAATTTCAGGTATGGCTGGATTTGCAGGAAAAGCTGATCTTGGAATTAGAACAACAAAGTCAGTCAAGTCTATTGGCTGTTCTATGATAAAATTACTAGTAGAACAGAATCAATTAATCATCAATGACTTTGAAACTATAAGAGAATTTTCTACGTTCAGCAAGAAAGGAACATCGTGGGAAGCTGAACCTGGAAATCATGATGATCTTGTTATGGGTCTTGTTCTCTTTGGTTGGTTAAGTAATCAGAAATTTTTTAAAGAACTAACTGATATAAATACTGTAAGTCAACTGAAAGAGATCAGTGAAGACAGAATGATGGAGGAACTTGTTCCTTTTGGAATTATAGACACTGGTACTGATCACTATGAAGAAAATCCTGTTGTTTCAACTAAAGGCGACAGTTTTCTATCTGTTGATCATGATGGATGGAAAAATGTGAATTTCTAAAAATGAAAAAATTATAAATAATAGTAGTTGAACAACCAATATATCAATATAGGAGAGTTAACATGCCTTTTCAATTAAGCCCAGGCGTAAATGTAACTGAGATCGATTTGACAACAGTTATTCCTGCGGTAGCGACTACCGACGGAGCAATTGGCGGTGTTTTTAGATGGGGACCTTGTAACACAGAAACCCTCGTCACCAACGAAGATGAACTCGTAGCACGTTACGGCAAGCCTACAAATCTAAACGCAGAGACTTGGTTCACTGCACAATCTTTTCTTTCATACGGTAATAGTTTGTATGTTAGCCGAGCCCACCAAGACGCAAAAGCTGGCGATCACGTAAAAGCGACAGCTATCTTGGAAACTGGCAATACTACACTTACTATCGAATCTATTAGTCTCGGTCTTGCTTCAGGCGATGTCATCTTCGGTGACGGCATACCTGCTGGCGCTACTGTAGATACAGTTACAGAAAATGTTTCGAACACTGTAGTAGTAATGACAATCGCTGATGGTGCTACTGTCACTGGTTCTCGTGAAATTCAGATTTTCGATCCTGAACTTCAATTTAGCGCAATTGCCAACTCTGGCTTTGCAAATCTTACAAATCACGTTGTAACAAACGAAGATGATTACGAAAGTGCTGGAGCCGGTTTTGAATCAGACGTACAGTTCATTGCACGTTATCCTGGCGCAATCGGTAACTCTTTGAAAGTATCTGTTTGTGGTACTACAACTGCATTTGAGCAGTCAATTTCTATGGCTACTCTTGAAGATACTGCAACATATGCCAATGGCGATTTGATTCCTTCTCTGAGCAAAGCAGACATTGAAATTCCTTCACTTGCTTTCTCAATTGGATCTAACACAGCAACACTTACTGTGGCGGGCGGCGGTGGTGCCGTAGCAACCTCAGAAGACACGCAAGCTGTTTGTACTGAATTCACAACACAATTTTCTGTAGGCGATATCGTTGAAGCTGGTAACAGTTCAATTGGTAAAGTTTATCTTGAAATTAGTGCAATCGGCACGCCAGCTTCAGATGGCGCTGATTCAACTGTAACACTTTCTTTCACTGAAAGATATACACTTGGTACAGCATTTACCACTACTTCTACTATCGGTAGAAAGTGGCAGTATTGGGATCTTGTAGAAGGCGCTCCTGGTCAGTCGAACTATCAAGCGATTAAAAATTCTGCTGTTAATGACGAAATGCACGTAGTTGTTGTAGACGAAGACGGTGTTGTCACGGGTACTCCTGGCACTATTCTTGAAGTATGGCAACAGCTTTCACGCGCAACTGACGGCAAAGGCGAAGATGGCGGCACCAAGTATGTTAAAGACGTATTGAATCAGTCTTCTAACTTCATCTGGTACGGCGGTGGTAATGTTTCTGGTCTGACAGAAGCAGAAGCAACTGATCTTGTAGCCGCAGGCACGG
>Ga0181597_10000363_pt1 | contig 50271 bp, 34 predicted proteins | sample 041ome_5_FD_148647 | JGI IMG/M metagenome (GOLD analysis project Ga0181597, IMG submission 148647) | Coastal salt marsh microbial communities from the Groves Creek Marsh, Skidaway Island, Georgia - 041403US metaG (spades assembly) | ecosystem: Environmental > Aquatic > Marine > Intertidal zone... | reverse complement strand
TGAGCTTCTTCTTTACGTTGTCTTGCCCAATAAGATGAGAAAAATAATTATTCATTGTCAAAGTCGGTAAGTGCGTATTCAATCTTGTCTTCTACAGATTGCAGATCAGAAAAATCATGAGAAACTGTTTTGCCTGAGAGGTAATTTGCGTAAAGTCTTCCCTTTACCCAATCCTCGCTCACAGGAATTTTGTTAACATCTTGCGCGGCAAGATCGAGAATCTCTTGAATAGACAAGGTCACAATAGCGGAACCGCCTTTGCCACTGTTGCGGCGTTTGCGGGGAGTACCATCTTTGTTTAATGAGATTTTATTCATATAAGAGTATTATCTCATAATGTGGCGCTTTAGTCAAGCGAAAAATTAATCTAAATCGATATCCGAATCAAATTCTACATTTCCTTCGTTGGCAAGTTCGACTACTTTTTCTTGTAATGCTCCAATGATTGTGATTGTATTGATATCAAATTCATCAATGTAATGATAAATCAGATTCTCCAAGTCCATGCGAAAAGAATCTGTTTGCTCGTCATAATCTTTTGGACCTGTAATAAACAATTCATCATCTTCCTCGTCTTCATTCATATCACAGTTGATTATAATAGTTAATAAAGGAATTAAAACCTTTTTGTATTCTTAATTCCCTCTGCCTTTTCCTTGTGGGCGATCTTAAGTATACATTGCTTTTTACTGTTCTAAAAGAAAAAATCATCGAATTTATTTCGCGAACCCACTCTTCTTCTGTTAATTCATTAGGTCGATTATTTAAAGATTTTTTTTCTGCAAACAATCTATTTAATATAATTGAATTAAGAGTGGCTTCCTCGTCACTGATCGAACTTTTAGTCGGTATAATTTTTTTAATTTTATCTAAAATTTTCATGATCTCCAAAAATTTTGAATTGTTTCTTCGTTTGGTTCTATTAAATTAATTACTTGACAATAAAAATTGTTGTTATTAGTCCAATCCATTGTGTTTTTTACCATATATATAAATGACTCTCCTTTTGCTATGCCGAAATTGTAAAAGCAACACTGTAGCTCAATTCTATTTTTGAATAGCTGATCAACTCTTAGAAAAGGTTGATAGCAATCAAGGGCATTTATTAATATCGTATAATAATTTTCCTTGAATATGCTATTTTTATTAAAGTTTATGTCTAAAAATTTAGAGCCATTTGTAGCAACTGATTCCATTAATATGTCGTTTGCAAAGTATGCTTCAAAGGTCTTTAATAGATCATAAAAAATTAATTTAGAAGAATCATCAAAAATACATTTTTGTGTGATTATCATTAAAATAATTGGTGGACGCGGCGGGAGTCGAACCCGCGTCTTTAAATTTTAAGAAGTGTGAGTCTACAAGTTTAGTTTATTTTTTTTAAGGTTTAGATATAAACATCCAACCATTTGTTTCAATTATTTACAGTTTGTGATACAAATAAACTTTTTCTGTTTTGCAGATAAATGACCCCTCACCTATCTTATCTGCGTCTGATAGGGAGGGGTAGCAGAGCTAAGCTGCTAAAGCCAATTTCTCAGCCACTGGGCTGAAAGCTTGGACACGATTTTTATTCTTGCCATGTACAAGTTTGTGCCTTTTAACGAAGCCAGGCACCTCTTCGACTTGCGCCATATTTCATCCAACTTAAATCGAATCCAGTACGCGCCCATTTGAAGTATAAATTAATGAGGTGAATTAATTATTTAATTAATAACAAAGTGAAATTTATACTTCTAAATTTCAAAGAACGATTAACTTTTGTTCTTGCCTAGATCAGCGAGACCTTGGCCAAGAATATAAGCCGAAATTGGACCGACAACTTGAACCACAACTTCTTGCGTTAATCCCAACTTAAAAAAATGATTTAAGATAGGGACTGCTACAGCTACTATTGCTGCCCAAAACTTTTTACTGTGCCAAAATTGCTTTTCGCCAGTACTCGATAATTTAGATAAGATATTGTTCATATATTATTAAAATAATTCTTCTGGAATATCTGAGTCTTGATTCAGAGATGGTTGAGGGGTTTCACTGCTAACTTCTTTAGCTGCTTGACTTGCAGTGGCTGCTAGATCTGTGTCTGTTTTCTGCTCTTGATCTTCAGATCGATAGAGAACATAATCAGGAGCTTTTTCATTCTTCTCTCTGTTTTTGTTTGTGAATACAACCACCTTGATGTTTTCTGTAACTCCAGGCATTGTTTCGATATTGATACTTCCGGACAAATACTTTTGGTTTTTGCCACTTCGCACCCATAGAGCTCCAAGCTCTCTGCTGCGCCACTTTGATTCTTGCTTTTCTTGCGTTTGATTACTCATAATTAATTTTGTTTGTATAAATTTCTAAGTTCTTGTAAAAATAAAGGTTTTGCTCCTTCACTAAGTTTATTGTATTGTTTTTTTACGCGAGAATATACTCGCTTGCTAGTTTCATCTGCTAGTTTCGGATCATAATTTAATATGCTTCGAATTTGTTTTGCTGATTTACTGTTCATGGGATTGATTATATTATAAATTTAAAAGAATGTCAAGTATTAATTTCAACTATCGTAAAAAGATGTATCTTCCTTCTTTCTTATAAACGCTGCTATACCACCAAGTAAGCCGAATAATAAAAAATCTCCAGAAAATAATTCATATGAGGACGCTAATATTTCTATCATCTGAACTCTTTTCTCAGAAGTCTCCAGCGATCCGAATCAATTGATTTATTGCCATCATCAATAGCATAAAGCATTTCTATGATTTCGTCAACACTATTATAAATATATTTATGAGGGAACATTCCAAGCATCCATAAAGGAGTTTTAGATTTGCCCCCCTCCATACTTACGAATACAGGCTTCTTCTCTCTTACAGCTGTCACTATTTCCTCTGCACTTCCCCAACTTGCGACCTCAGGGACAAGATGAGCGATAATAAAATCACTTCTATCTACTAAATTTAGGTCGTATGCTCTTACAGTTTTCATTCTTTCTGTGACCCTATCATACTGTTTAGTGCGCATCCAAGTTTCCATTTCTTGGCGAGACGCTTCATCTTCTTCTACATCTTTTATGAATGGTTTTTTATAAGGATCAAAACATGTAATACTTAAAGGTTCAAGTTTTTCAGCTGCATGATCTCTCCAATTACGACCACTCACATATTGCATGTGGCCTACCAAATAACATTTAGTTCTGTATAATAGATTTGTCATGCTCTAACTATACTAAATAGTCAAAGCTTTGTCAAGACTTATCTTGATGCAAAAACGTGAACTTTATATTCTCGCGTTATATTCGAGGCAAAAACTAAATCAAAAGAAGTTTCAGAAATATTTGAAATACCAAAAGGTTCGAAGTCCGCAAGTTGACCTCCAACAATTTCTAAATTTACTGACACCGAAGGTTTCGATGAAAAAGCTTCTGGATAAGAAATATTGTAAGAGCTCGATCCTGCAGCAATTGAAGATACAAATGATTGAGTTGTTGTTTGGTTGATGGAAGTTGAGCCTCCAACTGAAGCTTGAGTATGTAAAATATAGTTATTAGTATCGAGGGTTCTGTCAAAGAAAACTACAAATGAATTTTCGTTCACTCCAGAAAAATTAATTAAAATTGGATCTGCCTCCCCCTGTATTTCTACGGAATTTTGTATATTAGGAATTGAACCAAATGTTTTTGGAAGCTCAATAACTTGCTTATCTCTCCCCTCTAATAGGGGGGTCGAAAAATAAATTGACTGATCTTGAGTTTCAGGCAAAAGCTTTGTCCAGGATCCATCTGAACTTTGAGAATATAAAGAATCAATATACGCTTCACCACTTACATTAAAAATACCTAAGTCTGTATCTGAGTTAATTAAAATATTTCCATCCTGATTGATTTTAAAAATTGAATTGTTGTTCGCTTTAAGAGAGACTTCTTGATCAGATATGTTTATTGACGAGTTATTTGAATTTAAAACCAACTCGTTATCTTGAAAATTAATATAAATGTTTTCGTTTGTGGTATTTATAATCTTATTTTCTACAAGTAAATTACCTGAAATATGTAGGTCTTTATCTACAATTCCGCTTCCCGATACTTGCAAATCGTTATCTATATTTAAATCATTCTCGACAAATAAATCACCTTGAAATTCTCCTTTACCATCAACATTCATATTTCCTGTGACTTCAAGATTTCTCAAGGTTAAATCTCCGTTTAAAGTTGTAGAACCGTCTACATTTAAGTCTCCACTAATCAGAACATCTTTTTCAATTTGTAAATCATATTCAGGCTCAACACCTCCATTCTTAAATTTATCTCCAACACCTATTTTTTCAAAAGCTGCAGAGGTCCCAAGAAAAACATAACCACTAATATCTCCTTCTATTGTAGTATCAATTACTTCATGTAAGAAAACAGTATCTTCGAAAGTGCAAACGTCTGCAAAAGTTTTTTCTCCGCTGATGGTTTGATTCCCAGTTAGTAAAACACTGTTTCCCAGAATAGATCCTTTAAGATTTTTAAAAGTAATTTTTTGGTTTTCTACTCCAGACTTAGCAATTAAAAATAATGCATCTTCATCTGAGGGTACTCCTATTGGTGGCTCTCCAAGGGGAGTCAAGTTATCAATGTCTGCATAAAGACCTGTAACTTCTGTCATCGATGATACTCTATTATCTCTTGCCATACTAATTAAGTTTCTGTGTTTTGGGAAGTGTTAAAATTGTGTGAAGTTTTGATATTGTAGGTAAAGTGTCTGCAAATCTAATTGCAAACGCTGATTTAGTTACACTAGATATTGCATGTTCTGTAATTATATCCCCTTCTAGCTGATTAAGTATAGTGGGTATTTCATCTTGAGCTGTAGGGAAGCCTATTATAAAATAATTTGTAGCATATAATGCAGTAGTAAATCTAACTATAGAATTTTTATTTGGTGCATATTCTGACGGAGAACAGGCAAAAATATTGATATATAAGTTATTTGAGGTTGTTGCTGAACTCAGTTTGATTTCAATAAAAGATTTGTCAACTTGCACCAAGGCAAAATCTACCGAACCACCAGAGTTTTCTAAAGTACAATGAACTACTGGAGCAGTATGAAAAGTTTTTGGTAAATAAATTTTTTGCTGTTGTTGGTTTGGTAAGACTTGGGTTCGAAATTGAATTGATTCATCTGCTCCAGCTATAATTGTTTTATATTCGTTGTTATATTTGCTGTATATTTTGTCGATATAAGTGTTTCCAATTATGTTGAAAGATCCTTCTGTCTCTATATCAGATGGGGATGAACTTATATTTACTGTGGAATTTTGTATTAAGAAATTATCTTTGATTGATATTTTTTGATTCCCTGCATTTATTAAGGGAGAAAAATTATTTATAAACTTAAGGCTATTATTAGAAAAATCGATCTTTTTATTGTCGGGAGAAAAAATTAAACTTTCGGTATATATATTTCCATGGCAATCTAGGTTGAGTTTAACCCCGGCATTTCCGTAACACGTTAGATCTTGAGTATATAAATTATTTAATCCTGTAATGTCGCTTGTAAAATAAGAATCTTGATGACTTTTAAAATTTTTAATATTTAACGATTGTTCTTTTTGTAAGTCTTCGGATAGATTTAAGGATCCGCTAATATTTAGGTTTTGTTCACACAAAGTTGAGTTGATGATATTTTCTTCAGGGTGAAAATGTGGAAAATTGCCAAAAGAATTTTCAAAAAATCCAGTACGAGCAAAAAATGAATGACCGCTTATAGCTCCATCGACTGAGTTATCTTTTATTTCTGTAAAATTAGACCGCTTTTTTATTGTGCATGGATCTAAAAATGTTTTTTCTCCTTCAATTCTTTGATTAGATTTAAGGTAAACAGATTCCTCAAGAATCGATCTGTGTAAATTTTTAAATGAAATTCTTTCGTTTCTATAATTTTCTCTAGCTATTAGAAGATAATGTCTGTCCGCAGTTTTCAACTCAATATTATCTATATCTCCTCTAGTTTCTGAAGTATCAAATTGTAAACTGGAGATATCACTATCAAGATCAATATCTACGAGATTTAACGAAGAAATATCTGAATCTAATTGATTCAATTCTGCTAGCTGCTCTTCAGATGGTATAAATCCATCTATAATCGTCTGAACTAATTCTTGCGTGACTTGTAAACTAGAGATATTTGACTCTACAGATGTTTCTGTTACCTGCAATGAAGAGATATCCTCAAGTAATTGGACTTCTTCTGCGTGCAAATTAATTAGGTCAAGTTTTTCTTGCTCGGAAAGCTCTTCAATGTAAAATTGATTGCCAGAAATCTGACTAGCATAGAGAATATCGCTATAAGGTAACTCTGATATTTTTTGATTAGGCATAACTCAAGGTTTATTACACTAAAACCATATTAATTGTGTAATAACATTCGTGGCAAAAGGAATAATGACAAGGTTGACCCATGAAAGATTGGGAGTTTTATTTTCGGATGCGCCTGCTTATAAAGAATATGCAATGTCAAGCATCTTATTTGATGCAATTAGAGTACAAAGTATTGAATACGCTTTTGTAAATCAAAGTGTTGATGTTAAAGCTTTAGGTAGTGATAAATTTATTACTAGGGGATTCCAAAGTCCAGTTGTAAAATCTCCAGATGTTTCATTTTCTATGAATTATTTATTTGCAGAAGGAAAAAATGAGATAGGAGCAAACCTTTATATAGGAAAAAACTATAGTCTGTTCAGAAATTTTTTTGATTTTGAGGAGAAAGATGACATAAATATTTTTGTTGTTGCATCCAATTTAGATAAACATTTGGATATGTCATCTATAATTTCAGAGTCAGATTTTAATGGTTATACAATTATAGGTATTGGGAATGCTTTTATGTCAAAATGGAGCTATAATGCTTCAGTCGGAAACTTTCCGTATTGCAATATGGAATTTTTGGGAAGTTCGATGAATTTTTCAGAATATAATTCAATATCCAATCCTAAATACCCGTCAATAAAGCTTGGAAAAGATAATGTAAATTCCCCGGAAGAATTAATTCTTTACCCTTCGTTTTTGGGAGATTTAGGTCACGATCTTGAGAGGGTAGGAAGAGTGTTTGACGAACATATGGACCCAGAATTATCCACGGTCATGCCTGGAGATGTACAAGTTGAAATTGAAAAAATTAGCGGAGCTCAGGGGGGAGCTAAAATTGATTCAATTCATGCAGCCGTACAGTCAATAAATATAAGCGTGCCTGTAGAAAGGCAGTCTGTTTATGGCTTGGGTAGTAATTATGTTTTTGATAGAAAGCTTCAATTACCTATCACTGGAACGATTTCTATGTCTTTGATTTTAAGAGAATTTGAATTTAATGGAGTAGATGATTTTTTTGGACAATCAAATGTATATAAAATGATTATTCAAAACAAAGTTGGATTAAGGGTGTTGGGTTATCAAGGGCAAGACTATGTAATCGATGGCTTTTATTATGTTGCTGTGTTTGATGATGAGTGGAGGAGGGTTCCGTTTGTTAGGGAACTCAGAGAAGAAGTTGGTGTTCCAGGTCAATGGTTAATTTCTGAAGATAATAATTATTTTTATGTCTGTACAGGAGGTTATGAATGGGGTAGGATACCGCTAGTCGATTCTGAGAAAACAAAGTTAGAATATAACGGTTATGCGCTAGTTAATCCAAATTTTATTTATGAATCTGAATATGTTCATATTCATGTTGGCGAAGGCGCATATAAAAAATTTGCTGTAGCGGATGTAGATTTGACATCAAAAGAGATACAAAATACTTTGAACGTTTCTCAGGGCATGAACTTTGATATCTCAAGGGCTCAGCTAAAAAGACAAGCTCACAAGCATCAAGTCAATAATAATTCTACTGTCGATGTAGAGTTTTCGTTTGATATTTCTGAAACAGACGGCTTAAGGTTATATTTCCAATAAAAAACCCCCGATTACTCGAGGGTTTTTTAGAGTTATTTAATTTAAAAATTAAATAAAGTAATTAGCTATTTCTAAAGCGTTTCTTGAGCCAGATATAAATACTCCATTATTTAAATCTTCTGCTCCACCAACTTGAGCTGTAAATGTAATATCCACGCTTTTATTATCTCCAACTGAAGACGAGAAAGATTCACCCTCAAGTCTTGCACCTTTAATCATATATTGTAGCGCGATTGGACCATTTCCACTTTGGGTTGGCTCTCTCATTGTAAATACAAGATCATGCTCTTCTTGATCAAAAAGCAAATCTGCTACGTTTCCGCTTTTAAGATCAGAAAGTATCGCATTTACAGAAACCGAAATATTAATTGGGAAATCTGTGACTCTTGCATAACCATAAGTATTTCCAAGTCTTTGGATGACGCTTCTATTGATAGGAACATCAATACTAAAGCTCTGAATATGAGCAGAACCATCCGCATAATCTTTGGTTGGGTCGTGAGATGCGAGACGTGGGTCGTCTTTTGGTAAATTTTCAAATCCTCCGGCAATACCATCTGTTCCCAAACTTAAAGTTATGTCTCCAGGGCGTAGACAGGATAAGCCTTCGTCTTGAAGTCCGTTAGTGTCACCGTCATAACCATCATCCCAGGAACCCCAAATTTCATCATCTCCCACTGTACTTTCTCCTTTTCCGCTAACTGCAGGAGGTAGTGAAAATTCTATTCCATCCACTTCATAACCGTGAACTGTATCAATTGATGGAGTAGGAAGTTTATGTGTTCCATTGTAAGTTCTTAAATTTAAACCGTCTACGGTAACATTAGCAGTTGGCATTCCTCCAACCGCCGCTTCAATAGAATAGTTTGAAATGAAACCATTTCCAAGTGCAATCACACTATTTGAGTCGCTGTCATGTTCTACATTATTGACTGCGTCTTTACCTTCTGGAGTTGTCAGAATGAAAAAGTTTTTTCCAACAGGATTTCCATCTGGATTAATTTTACCAATTAAAAGTTCATCTGTAAGAGAGTTTCTATTACCTGTTATGCCGAAACCTAAAAGGCGTTCATTAATTCCATTGGTTAAATAATAAGAAAAATCCAAGCTAACTGTAGGAGGTTCGATTGCTACAGAGTCAATTCGAGCAAGCTGTCCAAATTGATTGACATCTTGACGGTTAATTGAAAAGCTATAATTTGCACTTTGAACTCTGCGCAATTGTTGGATTCCTGTTCTTGTAACATGATCAGGATTACCCATCAAGTGATCCTGCATTGCTTGATGTGTTGCGTGCGTTACTTTATTTTGAGGAGGACTTGTTGACCAATCTTGTGCAGTTGCATAATGATGTCCTGTTGCGTCTGTGGTGCCAACGTATAGCGCCTCGCTTTGATAAATTACTCGAGCTCGATTTGAAGTTTTTGCCATAATGATAAAAGTGTGAGATTTAAATTCTTCTTCTAATTACATTTTTTATAAACGGAAGGGAAATTTATCATCTTGGAAATCTTAAATTTGTGATTTCAAAATCAATAAAACCAATAAAGAGAGATGGATCAATGTTCTTAGAGACTCTATCGCTAAGTTTTGAGCATGTTACGTTTTCAATGTGGAAAAAATCTTTTGGTTTTGTACTTAATAGTTTAAAATAATTAAAATCTATAACATCTCCATATTCAGTTAAAGGATAATCTTCAAACTGTAGTTTTTTAAATACTTCGTTTTTGGAGTCTGCGAAAATAGATAACGCTCCGTCTAGTTGGTAAGTATTCTCGGCAAAAACCACGCATCTAATGCTTGTTGAGGTTTTATCTTCACCTCCAAATGCAAATGGTTCATTTTGGACTAATTCTGGATTAACAAAAATAGCTGGAACGACCTGCTTGTGAGGCGGTATTCCGGATTGCTCCTGCTTGAATCTTCCGTTTGAGTCAAATTTACTTTCAACAATTAATTGTTCTTCTGTTTGGTTTGTTATATACCAATTAAAATCTTTTACTGAATATGCTGCGGTTAAATTATGATTGTTTGATCCAAAAGATGACTCAAGTATAACTCTTCCATCATCAAAATCTAAAATTAATCCATTTTCTCCTCTAGGCATAAAGTTTCCATTGTTATAGATTCCGCTAGGAACCTGGGCACCATAAATACTGTTATCAAAAACCCATTGTTTGTGCGGACTGCTGTATGCAACAAAAGCCTCTCCAAGTTGATCATCTATTCCCATAGGGTATAGCGGGGATTGATAATTTTGATAGGCATCACCTTTGTCTGTGATAAAATTGTCTGCCCAAAGCATGAAGCTTGTAGTTAGTTCGTGTTGAAATTGTGGTTTCATGTTAAAAATTGGATTTTGATACTCTTGATGCGCTGATTGAATTTAAACTTTTTTCAAATTCTTGCAACAATTCTTTAATATAAGGCATTTTAATGCTTCCGCCTGGTTGTAGGTTTTTATTTTGAAAACCAGCTTCTGACCTGCTTGATCTCATGTCTTTATACATATATTGGCCTAAATTGGGTATTCCTCGACCCTCTAGTTCCTGTAGCCAACTAGCCCCTTTGGCCCAAGGCATGGGTGATAGTTTATACAATTCTTTAAGTGATGGAGAATTGACTACATATGTCCAAATAAATCCAAATGATGACATTTTTCTATGTTTGATTAAAATATTTGTACTATTTAATCTTGATCGTAGTGATTGAGTTGGTTTGGATCCAGCAGTGAAGCCAATAAAACCAAAAAGATTTCCTGAAGATAAAGTACCTGTGATATTTGAGGCTCCCGGCCCAGACTCTAATTCTCGTGTGACTGGGTGTGAGTCAAAATCTCTCATTAATTTATCATGAGCAATTTTAAATTGTTTTTCTATTAATTGTCTGATCTCAATTTGCAATTTTTTATTTGAGCTTACCTTATTGTGTATGATATTTTTTATGGATCTATTTAGTTGATTGGCCATTAGTTTCAATTGGTAGTAAAAATAAAGTTATAAATTGTATTGCGTCAAATAATCCATGGGGTCTTGGGTCAGAATAAATCGAAAACATTCTACCGTCCAGCTCTATTCTTTTGGCATCTTTAATATAGTCGTAGTCTTCAACTTTTAATTTTAATCTAATAACACTATTAGAATCTGGTCTTTTGATTTTAGATTGTGTCTGAGTTTCACCAAAGTATTCTAAACTTCTATCTGTATCATACCTCACTCTGGCTTTAAAAACTTTTCTAACGGGAACATTTTCTACGCTTGGAGTGTTCCGCCCGGCTTTGCCATACAAATAATTAAAATTTGGATCAGTGCTTATAATTACTTTCTTTGCTTCTTTGTATACAACAATGTCTCTTCCAAATGTATCATGAAGATCAAGTAAGTTCGCCGCAATACTCGCTCGTTCAGAAGGTGATAAAAATTCTGCCATAAATCTTTTTACACGAAAGATTTTTTTTTGTGTATATCATTTCAGGTATAAGGTTTAATGAACGCAGAAGACATTTTTAAAAAATGTTGTCACAGGAATACGGTGTCCCTTTTTAAGGGTTTCCTCGTAATGCTTGAGGACTTACATAAAGAGCATGAGATTAATTTTAGTAAATTAAGAAAAAATCTCCCTGAGGGTTGTGTCCCTATTGTTGATCAAGCCGACTACTTCGACGAAGAAAAGTTGCAACATTTTCGTAAAAGAACTTTAGATATTGGCAACGAAACAATTAGAAATATCCTTGGAGATTTAGATAATTATACTATAGCATTTACATTTAAATAATCATGACAGAACAAAATCAAACCACTACCCCTACAATGGACGACACACGTAAAAAGCTAAAAGAAATTTATAGCTTTACTTTTGAGAAAGAAGAAAAAGTCAAGAAAACTGAAACTAAGGTTGTTCAAAATCAAGCAACCGGTGAGGACGAAGAAATTTCTGTCACTAAAGAAGTGTCAGAAGGGGTTCCTTATAGGGTTATTATGAAGCAGCCCACGCGCAGGCAAATAGAAGAAGCTGAGCTTGAATTTAGCGTTGAAATGAGCTCGTGCATTCGCAAAGGTATTTTAACTAAGGCTATGCTTGCAAAAAAATATAGTGATACAGGTGGATTACTTGCCGTAGAAGATGCTAAGTCTCTCACTAAAATGTATGTTAAATACGGCGAGCTTTCACAAGAAAGTGAAAAGTTGAATGTTAAAACTAGTGGGTTAAGTGATGAGGATAAAAAGAGGTCAAATGAAATTGCTGGTGAAATTGCTTTGCTGAGAAAAAATATTATTGATATTGAAACTTCATACGCTAATTTATTTAATCATACTGCTGATGTAAGAGCTGAAAATAAAGTGATACAGTGGTATATATTAAATCTTACTTTCATACAAAAAGAGGATGAAGAAGGCATGCACCCGTTATTTGAAGGAAATGAGTTTGAGCAAAAACTACAAAGCTATTATGATTTAGAAGAAAATGGTGATGAGATGTATGAGTTGGTTGGTGGTAAAGTTGCGGCTTTATTTAGTTTTTGGTATTATAGCTCTGGAGCTGTAAGTAAAGCAGATTTTGAAAGACTAGATAAAGACATCGAAGAAGGAAACGTATAATGCGTGGAATCTTCTAAACGCAGAAGAATATTTAGGGATATTGTTCGGGGTTACTCGACTACCGAAATCAATGATGAGCAAGTGTTTATTAAGCACTTGACTCCTCATGATCAGGTGGAATTAGAAGAAATAGAGGAACGCTATTTTAATCAAGCAAAAAAGCGAGGTGTGCCAACCGAAAAAGAGATGCTTGATTATCTAAAAAAAGAAGATCAATGGGTTGATGCTGATGAAGAGTATATAAATGCAAAAAAATTGTATATCGAAAATCTAAAAAAAGCTCTGAGAAAATTAATGCTTCAAAAAGATATTGATCGACAAAAAAAAATTATAGAAAAAGAAACTCAGTTGCTTAAAGCCAAGTTACTTGAAAAATTTAATCTTGTTGGTAATACCTGTGAGAGGTATGCAAAAGATCGATCAAATGATTTTTATATGATCAAGTCTTTTTTTAAAGATAAGGGTTTGTCTCAACCTTTGTTTCCTGAAGATGTATTCGATGAATTAGAGGATTATGACATTAAAAACGTGATACATAAATACAACTCTATATTTCAAGGGTTCGACGAGGAAAATGTTCAATATACAATACTCGAAGATTTTTACAATCCATATCTTAGCTTTGCTGAAGATAGCATGCAGTTTTATGGAAAACCATTTTGTGAATTGACATACAATCAAATAAAATTAATTGTTTATACAAGAATGTTTAAAAATATATTTGATCATAATGAAAATATTCCAGAAGCAATAATGAAAGATCCTGCAAAACTTATCGAGTTTGGAAGCAGTTCGCAAACTGAGCGCGAAAAAGTAAAAGAAAAAGTTTCTTCGGGAGATGGAAGTACTATTGTTGGGGCAAAAAAAGAAGATTATGAACGTCTTGGTATAGAAAAACCTAGCGGCGGCGTAGATCTTCATGCAGAAGCCAAAAAGAAAGGTGGTTCTTTAAATATGGAAGATTTAATGAAATTACATGGCGTGACATAATTTTGGTGTATAAATACCTTATCTAAGGAATAAGGAAATGAGCATTGATCTTGACATACACGGGAATACCAAGCCTCTTGAAGCATCTGTTCAAGCAGCTATAAACAGAATACGTCGCCAACCAATTAAAATAACTGTTGACGACAAGGGCGCAACGCAACCCCTTGGAAACATGAAACGTGGAGCGGATGAGTTTTCCAAATCAATGGAAGCTGCAAATGCTCGTATTATAGCCTTCGGCGCAAGTATGGCTATAATCAACGGAGTGTCTGATGCTTTTAAGGGGATGGTTAAAAACATGATTGAAGTAGAAAAAGCCATGGCAGATATAAACGTTGTCATGGGATTAAGCGCAAAAAATTTAGATAAATTTAGCGACGGATTATTTAAAGTCGCCAAAGAAACTGGCGCAGCTTTTAATGTCGCAGCTCAAGCTGCAACAGAATACGCTCGTCAAGGCTTAGCTGTAGAAGAATCTTTAAAACGAACAAAAGATGCCTTAATTCTTACTCGATTAACAGGTATGGATTCTGCGGAAGCAGTTAAATCTTTAACTGCGGCCATGAATACTTATGGAGATCAAATCAAAGATACCACTCAATTGGTGAGTAAATTTGCCGCTGTAGATGTTAAATTCGCAGTGAGCGCAGAAGACTTTGCTGACGCTATTGCTAGAACAGGCGCTGCCGCAAAAGGGGCTGGGGTTGACATCGATGAATTAATTGGTTTGGTTACTGCCGCTCAACAACAAACTGCTCGAGGTGGAAAAGTTATCGGGAACTCGTTGAAAACAATTTTTACTAGAGTTGGTCGCACAGATACTTTAAACCAATTAGAAAATTTAGGTATCGCTGTCAGAGATATTGAAGGCAAAACATTGGGAGCAAAAAGAATTTTAACAGATTTAGCAAATACTTTTGATAAATTAAGTGAAGCTCAAAAAGCTCAAATTGCACAAACTGTTGGTGGAGTATTTCAAATCAATGTTCTTAAAGCTGTTCTTGGAGACGCAGCAAAGCAGAACGGTATTTTGTCTACAGCAACTCAAATTGCTTCAGGAGCAACAGATGAAGCTATTCAAAAAAATGAGCAGTTAAGAAATACTATGTCTGCAATGGCAAGTGAAACTGGAAATGCAATTAAACAAGTAAGCGCTCAAATTGGTGAACTTATGCTTGCTCCTGGAATGGAGAAAATATTAAATACTGTAAAATCATTTGCCGAAACCGCTTCTGGTGTGTTGGGCGATGGCGAAAGTACGGGTAGTAAATTTGCTTCGGGATTTTTAAGAGGGTTGGGTAATATAATTACTGGTCCAGGATTGGTGGTTATAACAACTGTGTTTGTTAAACTATTTGCTCAAGCATTTAAGTTTACAAAAGAAAGTTTAAATTCTTTAATAGGCATAACTACTCAAGCTCAAAAACAGAAAGCTATACAAACATCTTTGGTTACCCTTGTTGGACAAAATGCTCAATTAAGCAAGGAAATTTTAAGAACGGATATTAGTCGAACTCAAAAAGAGCAAATGATTCTTGGCTTGATTCAGGCTCAAGTATCAGAAGCTCGAGTACTAAATGAGGTTACTCGTCAAACTGCTGCAAGCTTATATAAACAAGGATACGGACCAGGTTTAACTAAAGGGCGTGGAAAAGCCGAAGGGCATATTCCAAATTTTTCAGAGCGCCAACAAGCCGCGAGAGGTGGTTATGCAGCAGGCAATATCCGAAGTATGGATATGCCTGGACAGGGCTCTGTAATATACAATAGTGCAGAGCGAATTAAGAATTTCGCTGGCTTTCAACAGCCAGCTATTATGCCCCCCAAGTCTAGTCGAGCTGGAACAAATTACCAGAAAGCATTTGGAGAAGTTCATGGGTTTGATCCATACGCCGCAGGCGGATTTATACCCAATTTTAATAAATCAAAAACTAAATCAAAAACTAAAGCAAAAGCTGGACCTGCTATTAATTTGAATCTTTTATACGGAGATCAGATCAAAAAAATGGGAGTTCTATTGGGGTTTGGTGGAGAAGGGGCAGCTGAAGGTGAACAGTATCAGCAAACATATAATAGCTTGCCTCCAAAAGCAAAAGAGTTGCTCAAGGCTAATCCAAAGTTAAGAAAACGAAATTTATCTGATGAAGGATCAACTCCTGTAGTTGCAACTTTACCAACCAAGGCTGTTTATGAAATAACTGATGGTGACGTTGGAAGCATTCAAGGTATTTTAGGAAAAAGCAAATTAGAGAAACAGCTTTATGACAATGTTGGTCCTGGTTTTGATAAATTTTCTCACGCCATTGGAAAGGATATGTTTGGAGGTAAAATTGGTAAAGCTGGAATTAATGTTTTAAAGACACATATGGAGGGTTCTGTGCTGGGAGGTTTGTTTGAATCTGCAGTTAGAGGATCTTTAGATAATAAAAAAGTTGCAGATAGTCAAGCTCCTTTTGATTTCACTGGCGCTAACGCTGAAAATATTGCAGAATTCATGGGCAATAGTCATTTGAATCTTATCGAAGCAAAATATAATTTAGCTGCAGCAAAAGGAGGAGGCATTCCCAAAAAAGTTTTAAATTATATGCGTACAAATCTTAAGGGTGCAACTACTACTAGTAGTACGAGTGACCTAATAACAAAAAAGGGAGATGATATTTATGTGGGTGGCGAGAAATTTGACAATACAAAACAAAATCAACTTAACAGGCTGGAAGAAGAGGGCCTTCCTACTACTTGGCGAAAATTAAATAAATTATTTAATGCTTCTGGATACATCCCCAACTTTGCCGATCCATTATCCGATGCAATAGGACGAGAAAGAGCTGCTGGTGTTCCAGTTTCACAAATTCGTATAGGCACTCATGGAGCTCTCATGAGCAGTTCGAATCCTATTGGCCTGGGAGTAACAAATACACACGATGAACCCAATGGCTTGAAAGATGTTTTTGGGGCGAAAGGTTTTGTGCCTAATTACGCAATGCCTGGAATGATTAAAGATATATTTAGCGGCCTAAAGGGTGATGCAACTGTTGAAGACTACAATGCTCAAATGGAAAAATCAAGAGCAGAAATGGCCAAGCATGATGCAGAAATTAAAAAATTAACCGAACACAAAAGACGTTATTCAAGTATATCTCAATCTGCTTACGCTTCAGAAAGAACAAAAACTGAAGCGACAAGACGTGCAGCTGCAGCAGAAAATAAATTAACTACAGCAAAAACAGCTAGAGCTCAAGCCGAAACTCAGCTAACTCAACAAAGCAGGCAGCGAAGGGGAGCTCAGGTTAGGGGTAATGCGGGCATGACTGCAATTCTAGGGCTACCTATGGCTGCGTCATATTTGCAACAGGGCGGCCCTGGGCAAACGGGAACTGGAGCTGCTATGTATGGTGCGGGAGGCGCCTTGCAAGGAGCGGCTTCAACTGGATATATGGCAAGCATGATTGCTCCATTTTTTGGGCCTGCGGCTCCCTTTGTTATTGCTGCTGGAGCGTTATATGGAGCTTTTGATGGTTGGACTTCTGCTATGGACGAAAATACAAAAGCTTTGACAGAAAAACAAAAGCAAGTAATAACCTCTCAGACCCAAAATTCTGCTCAATCTATTTCTCAAATTATGCAGGGCAGCGAATTAGCTGAAACCTTAAGCAGCGCAAATCTTGGTTCTACAGCAAAACGGTTAGGTTTGGGAGGAGAAGCAACTGTTAGAGACGCTTTAAATAAAGCTGCATTCGGTATGACTCCATTAAGGGCTGGAGAGGGTAAATTAAAAAATATATCAGAAGAAGAGCTTGCAGAGTTTTCAAGACTAGTAAAATTAAGAACTTTAGAGAGGGGAGAAAACAAAGAAAGTTTATTTGAAACTGGCAAAGCAGAAACAACCAGAAAGTCGCAAACAGCAACTGGACTTGGAAGCTATAAGCAAGTAGATATCGCAAGTGATGAAATGAATATTTATTCAAAAGTTGCTAGAGAGCTTGGTTATACAGATGCGCAAGGGCAAGTTATGATGCCTCAAACTTTCAGGCAATCTCTAATTTCGGAAAAAAAGTCTGCCAGAGAATCTTTTCCAGAGCTGTTGGATTTTGTACTCAAAAACGAAGATAGTGAATATCTTGCTTATGGAGAACAGAAATTTTCAAAAGAAGAATATAGAAAATTAATGCTTGGCAAACAAGCAGTTACTTCTGAAGGTCAAAAAGCGGATATACTAAGTGAAGAGGCGAGGTCTAGAGCCGTGCAATCTCAAGGAGAAAAAATTTATACAGATTTTGTCAATGCGAAACAAAAAGAATTAGATGGAGTTATTGTTGAAATAGATAAAGCTAAAGCGTTAAGAGAAATAAAGAAAAGAACTTTTAATGCGGAAATGAAAATCAAACAAGACGCCTTAACTCGATCAAATTTATACTTGGTCGAAACAGAATTGCAAAAGAAGTTTTTAAGTGAAAAAGAAGTGGCTCAATTAAAATACAATAATGCTTTAGACGAAGCCGCAGATAATTTAAAGAGCAGTCAAATAGCTGCCGAAGGCGACTTGCGTCAAAAGATAACTAATCTCGCTATGGGTGATTCAGATCTTAGAGCCAACCTTGCGAAATCTCTTGGAGTCCAGGGGGAAAAATTATCAGAGAGCACAACAAAAACAGAAATAACCTCTTCAATGTATGATATACCTATAAAAGATTTACTTGCAGCAATTGAAGAATATGAGTCAAAGATAGGTGATACTGCTGCTGCAGATGGTCAAACAGAAGCTGTAAGAGCTTTAGCAGAAGAATATAGTGAAGTTAATCGTCAATTAAAAGAAGATAACGGCTTAAAAGTAAAGGGCATCAACCTAGAAAATGAAAGAAATCAAATTCTTGCAGATAGAAAAAGAATACAACAAGAGAACACAGACGAATTAAGAAAGTATAATGAAGAGGCTTCAAGAACCCAAAGAATGCAGGGTTATGATAGAGACATCGCTGAAGCTGCAATACAATCTTCTGGAACACATGTTACCCAAGAACAAAGAGCTCTTATGGGAATTGCTTATGCAGAGCAAGGTGTTGCAAGCTTTAAATCAAGTCAAGAAGCTAAAAGAATTGAGGAGTTAAATAAACTCAACTTAAGTAAAGAAAATAAAGAACTTTATGGCATCGGCGATATGACTCTAGAAGAGGTCAACAGAAAACAAAAACAAGAAACTTTGGGCGGTTTAGGTGAGGAATTGCAAAAGTATGATCAAAAAATACTATGGCAATCAGGACCAAGGAAAGAACCTCTATCTGCCAAGGAGGCTTTAAGCCCAGAAGAGCTTGAACATTACGAATCTCTTTTAGCTAAAAAAGAATTAATCAACACAGAAAACGATAAAGAAAAAGAAAAATTAGAAGAAATCAAAAAGGAACTCGGGAAGATAACTGAAGAAGAAAATAAAGGTGTTGAAGCTATCCGCGCAAAAGCAAAAGCTAGGTTAGATGAAATCAGAAATATGAAAGGTCCAGGAGCCATGGGTCGAGGATTCAAAAAAGGCATTGAAAAAATGAACGAACAAGTTCAATTCATGGACTATGAATTAGGTCAAAGAATACCTGAAAATCTAGCAAATGGATTGGCTGATGCTATGGGATCTGCATTGGATGGAACTAAAAAATTAGATGATGCTTTGATGGATGTTGCTTACAATTTTCTAGGAATGATCCAACAGGCTTTTCTTCAAAAAGCAGCTTATCAAATTGTGGGAGCTATCGGTGGGGGAATGAGTACAGGTGGGGGTGTTAGGAATTACTCTTCGGGTGGCACTGTACCAGCAATGGTTTCAGATGGAGAATATTTAATGAGTGGTGCTGCCGTAAATAAATATGGTGGATCTTTTATGCATAATTTAAATAATGGCCGCATGCCAGAAAAGTATCATGCGGGAGGGAGCGTTGGATCTTTTTTCGAACCAAACGAAACAAAAAATGTCTCTGTAGGTGATTTTTTTAGTTCCCCTGCTCAAGGGTTTCGTTCAAGCAGAAATAATTCTGCAGCAATCAGAAGAGCTATAAACGAAAACCCTTCTTCTAGTTCAGATTTTTCATCCGCAATTAAAGGTCCGGGAAAATTTTCTGGAGAATCTTCTCCCGCAAGCTCTGATATAACAAATGCATTAAAGGGGGGGTACACAGCTGGTAAAGATTTTTTTGGCGATATCGCTACTGGACTAGGGGATATATTTAGTATGATCTCAAGTCCATTTAAAGCGGTTGGCTCATTTCTTGGTATTCCAGGTTTCAGTGAGGGTGGAAATGTAGAAGAAACTCCCAAAGGAGAGGTTGGTTCTGCACTTCGATCTAAATTCGGAGGGGGTAGGGGTATTGAGTCTGGTAGACTCTATCAAGCAAAAAAAATGAGCTCATACTTTTATTCTCAATCTGGAAATGTAGGGGTACAGCAAGATAGGGCGGAAATGGCAGACGTTTTAAGAAAAGAGGAAATCGCTAGGCAGGAAGCTGAGAGAAGGCGCGCAGCGAAAAAAGCCAGAAGAAAAGCTTTGTTGGCAAGAGTAGTGGGGACTGTAATATCTTATGGACTTTCACAGGGACTCGAAGCAATGGCGGAATCAGGAGCTCTAGGAGAGAATGCAATGATGAACTCTTGGGCTAATTCTTCTGGCACCAGCATGTCAGACGCTTCCGCACTTCAAGAAGCAAATCCAGGCATGAGTATGGGCGAAGCCCTGCAACAAAGCCAACCTTTTGAATATAATTTAGATTATGGAATGGATATCGGCGACAGTTTTGATGCACACGCTTCAAGAGGCGGTAAGATTAATAAATATTCTTTTGGAGGATCTCTCACTCCATCTTTGAGACCTGGCTTAAGGCCGGATATTATTGATGCCCAAATCGATCAAAATGATCCAGTGCAAAAGAAAAATGCAGGAGGATGGATTTCTGGAAAATCTGGAATCGATCAGATTCCAGCCATGCTGAGTAATGGAGAATATGTGATTAAAGCAAGTTCTGCAAGAAAAATTGGTAAATCAAATTTAGACAAAATTAATGCCGGTAAATATAATGAAGGAGGTTTTGTTGATGAGAATTCTTCAGGTTCTCTGTTTAATGAAAATAGTAACTCTCCAGGCTCGAATACTAATAATATTAATATTACCATTAATGTTGAGGATGGCAAGGTTCAAGAACAGAAATCTTCAGAAGAAAAAACCGACCCTGGATCAGAATCATCAAAACAAAAACAAAGTCAAGAACTTGCGGAAAGAGTTAAAAATCAGGTTTTATCTATCATTGTTGAAGAGCAAAGACCTGGTGGCCTTTTAGATTCTTCTGAATAATGAGTTTTTCGAATTACCAGCAATATGTTATTATCAACGACAATGTGCTTGAGGGGGTACAGTCGGTCGATGGAAGTTATAGCATTAATGAAAAACCAGTAAATATTGCAGGAGTTGGCTTTGTGAATGCTTTTGTAGATTCTCCAATGGTTGGTAATTTTAATATTACAAGATTGATGACTGGCCCCGACCTTTTATTGGAAAAAAATGCTCTAGGGAAATATAAATTCGATGAAGAAGATATAACTGGAGAAATACTGTATAGTGAGTTAGAAAAAGGGTTCGGATTTACCAAAGGAAGAGTATCTTCTTATTCTGTGACTTGTAATGTTGGTAATATACCTGAGATAAAAACCAATATTATTGTATATGGAAATATGGGGGCTAATGTTGCGAATGTTTTACCGTATAAAATGCTTAATTCTAGTAGATATTATCCGTATCAGCCAGGTAATGAATATACTAAAGCAGAGGTTTACCTGGGCAAAAAAGCCTCTACGAATTTAGTTACATCAGATTGGAATTCTGGAACTTTAACTATATCATTTGAACAATATCAAGCGCTTCCAAATTATTCTAAAAGTGAGTCGTGGAGTAGCTCAAGAAATGGAATTAGGAGTGCGTGGTTATTACTTGGCAAAAACGCTTTTTCTCCGTATAGTATTACTGATATAAGTGACAACCAGTTAAATCAATCAGAAATTCAATATCCAGATCAATCCAGCATTAAAGTTACGGTTAATGATTTTCAAATTGACCCAATCACTTCTTTTAGCTTTACTAGGGTAATTAACACAAAACCTATATACGCTTTACCAAAAGGATCTTTACGGGATTGGGACACTAATACTGGACCGAGTCATAATAATTTAACACCAATACAAATCGATACTATATATCCAATAGAGACAGATTTTAATCTATCGATTGTTGCGGAAGAATATGAAATAAGGGAAATAAAAGATAGAATTCAAAGCGCTCCGACCAGTAATATATTTGTTGATATTTATGATGCATTTAATCATGATTTAGTTATAAATCAATTAAAGCTTTATAATGTTAGATTAATAGGTGAGACAATAAATGGTTCTGTGGGCGAAGAGTTATCAATTTCAATGACCTATAAAGGTTTCGAAACTAAAAATAGATAAAATGACAACTCCGTTATTAAGATTTGAAGATGGTAGGATTGTACTAGGTGGTAGGGAGGTTTTTGTTAATTCTGCAAGTTTAAGCATTCAAACAACTCTTGAAAAAGAAAGAGTTTTTGGTGGTTTCGATAACTCTATTATGGGGTCCAAGGTTGAGTTTGCTGGGTACAGGCCAAAAAACGGTGTGACTGGAAATTTATCCATTTCTTTTTATATATCTCCATCTTCTATGTCTAAAGATAATCTGAGCGCGTTTTTAGAATTGGCTGAAATAGCTATGTCTGGTGGAGGTAAAGATAGTATTACAGAAAATCCAATTAATGATAATTATGTTGGACGGTATAATTTTGACAATGCGTATCTTAAAACTTTTGGTTTTGAAATGAAGCCTTTTGGTTTAATTATGGCCAACGCAAGCTATGATATATATGGGACTATTTCTAATTATCCAGATAAATGGCTAACTAAACAGGATATTGATTTTGGTCACGCAATTAAATCCTTTGGGTCAATTAAGATTTCTGGAGCAGAAACCCAATCAGTTTTTAGTTCTGGGTTTGAAATGCTTAGTTTGAAATATAATATTCTTGTGAACAGAAAAGTCTCTAATAGAATCAGGGCAAATGAAAACACTCAAATAGCTACTTATGCGGGAGGAGCTGTACCCACTAGGGTGTCTTCCGAAAATATAGAAGCTCAAGGAGAAATTGTTGGCACTGAATTAATTGATAATTTAAATAGCTACGGGGATCAACAACGACTTTCTCAATCTGATAATTTAGATGATAGTGTATTTGATATATTTATGTATTCTATGCAAGGAGTTAAAATAGCACATTTTTCTATCGCAGGTAAAATTATAAACCAGCAAATGAATATAGCTGAGAATAGTCATGCTATATCAAAAATACAAATCCAGCAAATTATTAAATAATGGAAAGGGCTCACTTACTTACTAACACTCAGAATTATTTGGGTAATTATATTGAAGACCGATCTTATAAAAAATTTGATATTGTATTCCACCCAGAAAGTCATAAATTTTACTATGCTAAAGATGATATAGCACATTCTCCATCTTATTCACTGAGTAAAAATAATCGTTTTTATTTTAGTACTGATGGGCCGGTTTGGGGAGGGTTTAAAACATTTTATATTTATGACTACGATAACGACGTATCATTCTTGCAAGGTGGTCAAAAAATTGTAGTATCAGGAAGTCAAAACAGTAATGGTGAATTTTTAATTATCGATGTAAAGGAAAATTATTCTGACAAAGATATTGTTCCTGGGGATTTTGTTTTGAGTGAAGTTTTAGATGCTACAGAAAATACTTTAAATAATTTTACTTCAGAATGGTTTCTTGCAGGTGTTAATAATTTTGTATGGAATGGTAGAGATTGGACTAATTATGTAAAACGCTCAGGAGACTTACTTCTTGCTTATGAAAACGCTGTAAATGAAGGATATAATCTTGGTATAGAAGCCTGGGGAAAAGAGCATTATTTAGAATACGGAGAAGCTGAAAATAGATCTCTGCCTGTAAATCAGGGCGGCGAAGATATCTGGATTGACTGGATGAAAAATTATCTAAGAACGAACATAGCTGGATTTAATCAAGCAAATTCTTCAGGAAATTTAGATCCAAATGAAAAAAGTTTATATTTTCAAATTCATGGTTTAGATTATCAAACTTTTTTTACGAAAAAAAAGTATAAAATTGAAAATGAAAATAGAGCTTATGTTTATATAGAAGATAGAACTCCAAAACGAAAAGAGCATGTATTTCAATTACATAACTTAAATGTTGATTTCGACTATTCTCAAAAAATTAAGGAATCTATAGATAAAATAAAATTTAGCGACAATGGATTAAGATGCATCATGAAAAAGGGTACTTCTCTAGAATCTTATTCTAGAAATACCCAATCTTCTTCATGGCAACTTGAAGACTCTATTAATGTTGGTTCAAATTTTTTATTATCAGCTATAAGTGATGACTGCTCTCATATCGCTTACTGTACTTGGCCTGGCGTTGTTAGGGATTTAGAGCTCGAAAATGGAGGCACTGGGTGGTTGAACGGTTATTCGACTGGAATTATAGATCTTAACATATCCCCGCCCCAAGGTTATGGATTGCTTTTTCTGGCAATCGCGATTTTAGCATCAAAACTAAAGGTGAAATTAGTGGGGACAGTATCTCAATCTGGTATAGCAGGTTCCGAAGGAACTTTTGACGCAACCGTCTCTAATGGAGTGATAACGTCTATTTCATGGATAAATAAACCAACTTTTTTATCTAACGATCAGGGGTTAGAATTTTCATTTAAAGCTTATGGTCAATGGTTAAATACTGCTGGAATCCCTATAAACCCTGTTAATTTACAAAAGGACTCTACGTGGTATGAATTGAAGGATTTATATAACTATAATGAAGCTATTAAGCCGATTATCTCTACAGAAAATTCAATAGGTTCTGGATTTCAAGCTTCCACAAATAATCCTAAATATTTTAGTAATTCAGATCTTTCTGCAGGGTGGATGGATGACGCCGACTATTCAGTAGAAGGATATCTAACAATTCTGGAAATAAACAACGGATTTCAGCAAAAATTTTACAAAAAAGGATATTTTTATTCTGTTGGTAATTTTACATCTGATAATCAGAACTTGATTCTCGCGTCACATAATTGGAGTTCTAATCCCGACGACCGCTCATCTCCAAAAGGTAGAGTTGTTATTTTAGATTTATCAAATAATTTAAATAAAGATGTAGATATTAAGGCTTATGCTGACGGAGATCGAAGCTATGAACTAGAAGATGGTGGTGAGGGTCAAGTATTTAAGGCGGTCAGTGAATTTATTAAAATAAATAACAGTATTAAAAATCCTGTCGCTATATCTAGAGATGGCAATTGGTTCGCTATGTTAACGCATAGTTCTTGGAGTAATACTGCTTTATTTTTATTTAAAAAAGTAAATGGAAAATGGCAGTTTGCTAAACGAGCAAGATCGGTAACGCTATCGTCAAATGGAAATGCCGAATTAATGTTTTCTGGAGATAATAGCATGCTTATGTTGGCTGATTCTAAATTAAGATCTTGGAACATTACGGAGGAAAAGGAACTTTTGCCAAATAATGATAATTTTTGGATACCTGATGCTGAATATATAAATACAGATGGCTCGATTTCTTGGGTAGATCAAGAGTACCAGGTCAACTCGCAGACGAAAAATGGTGGCAGTAACAGTATAAGAGCAATCATTCCTTCAAGATCTTCAAGTGGTGGAGTGAAAGTTTTAGCTCTAAATATAAGTAAGCCAGATTTTAAAAGTTCGACATATTGGTTTGATTCTATTTCCTGCTGTCATTTACTAGAGTTTGACTCACTTAAAAAGGAATGGAAAGTTATAAATGAGGTTTCCCTTCCAAATTTTTATTTTTTGACTCACGCAGGTGGTAATGAAGATTTATCTGAAATTATGATTTTAAATGTTAGACCTTCTGGGGATAACTTGTACCCCACCGGAATATATAGTGAGTTTAGTCAACCTTTATTAGAGGAAGATATTGATCATAGAGCTTTATTTGTTGGTTCTGTCGCCGAAGTGGAAGATTATATGTTTGGAATTCAAGAAGGTTGGGCCCTGATGGAAAAAGTGAATACAAGTAAATACAACGAAGGTTTCGCTTTTGATTTTCATATTCAATCAACAAATAAATGGTGGTCTATGAAGCAGGGATTCGCCTCGAGGGATACTATAGTGGAATCAAATAGATCAGATACACCTATTTTTAATATAGATCTTTCTAGTGAGCAAAGGGATCCTTTTTTACAAAAACTTAAACAAACCAGGTTATGGGTTAGAGGGTTTACAGAGAATGATGTCATATCTTCACCGGAAATCAGTTCAAGTGAAACAATTATTAAAACAGAGAATAGAGTGCCCAATAGTGATGATTTATACGGTTGGAGTTCTGACTCTTTCTTTTTTGATGTAGACTATGGATCTAGTGTTAGATATACATCAAATAATTACGTACAGCAGTATGGCAATGGATATTATAGGCTAATGCCAAAGAGCATCAATTCTTTGAATTTCACTGCAAATTTAAAATTTAATAATAGGGATAATCGAGAAGCTAATGCTATAATTCATTTTATAGAAAATAAATTAGGGCAACACGAAAGAAAGTCCATCAGCAATAATTTAGAGTATAATTCAAGCATAAAGGGATTTCGGTGGGACGGTATGTCTACCTTTTTTCCATATGATTCTACAAAAACTCAATCGTTAGAGTTTTATTCTTCTGAAGTGAATCATGAACTAAGTTTTGAAAACAGTAATAATATTAATTTAGAAATAGTTAATTACAATTATTCTACAATAAGAACTAACGATGGAGGTTTTGTAAGAAGAGCTCAAGAGTATAACTCATCGAATATTTATTCTAAGAATGACGTGGTTTATGTTGAACCTATAAATAGATATTATTATTATATAAATAAAACAGCTTCATCTTTTGTTATTCCATATGAAACAAGTTATAATAAAGATGGGGAGTTAATAGTTAGTGATCAAAATGAAGAATACTGGACTAGAGCATTTAAATGGAATCCGTCAATTTCTTTAAAGGTTAGTCAAAAGTTCAGACTTCAAAAATCTAACCTCGGAAACGGCGCCACTCAGATGTATTCTGACGGAATCAATGAAAGTCTTTTAAGGTTGGATTTAACTTTTAAAAACAGAGATGATTCTGAAGCTTATGCAATACTCCATTTTTTAGAACATAATAAAGGTTATTTACCTTTTCAGTTTACCCCGCCAGCTCCCTATGATCGAGACCGCAATTTTGTTTGTCAGACTTGGACTCATACATACGAATATAAAAATAATCATACAATTAATGCACAATTTATTGAGTACCCATTATTTTTTACTGCGGATCAAAGAGACTCTAACATTATAGCTAACAAACCCGCTATAAAATCTCCGGCAAAAGCCACAACACAGTCTCCTATAGTTATTAGAAAAGAAGATGAGTTAGGTTCTTTTTATATAGATAAAAAATATAGAGCAAGGGGAAGTATAAAAAATATAGGTGGCGAAAATTTAAATATAGATTCAATTAGATCTCTTTCTAGTAAAATGGATGGATCTTTTAAGATTGTAGGTTTGAAAGATTTTGACTTTGCAACATATGTTAATCTATACTATGATTTGGAACAATTCTGGACAAATTACATAAAAGATCAGTCTGGATTAACTAAATATCAATGGGGTAAGACTCACTGGGAGCTGCATGGAGGAAAAAGCGAGGCAAGAATAATGCCTGCCAAACAATTTAAATTTTCTCAAGATTTTTTAAATAATGCAAAAAGCTATGAAAGTGTGTCGACATTATATTCAGTGTTATTTAATAGGATTCCTGGGAGCGCTGAGTCTCAGGGTTGGATGGATAATTTCAGGATTAATACCAATAGAGAAGTTTTATATCACATGATGGATTCAGAAGAATACAAAATGAAATACATGATATACGATCATCCGTCTTTTAAGGATGGGGCATGGCTTGGGGCTATACCTGATCAAAATAGTATTAATTTCATATATCAAACTTTACTAGGTCGAGATGTCGATGAAGGCGGTTTAAATTATTGGCTTGAGAATGCAGATGTTTTTAATCAAAATGTATATATATATAGTACAATTCATGTCTCTAGTGAGTTTGTGTATAGGATAAATTTAGAATTAGCAATAGGGTCTGCGGCCTATATAAATTCTTTAATAACGCCCCCAGTCTGGACAGAATCAAATATTTCAAGTCAATCCGAGTATATTATTCAATTACCTGAATATAATGAAGGTAATTTTGTTAATTTAAGATCTAGTACTTTAGACTTATATGGCAAAAGAATTAAAATTCGAAAAAATTCTTTCTCTGGGGGTTCGGAGGGAGGCTTAACCTTTGATCTACTTGATGATAATTTGAATTCGCTTGGAACATATATACAAAGAAATGATGGTCTTATAACTTATACTAAAGATAGAAATATTAATATATCGACAGATTATTATATAAATGAAGAATTTATAAAAATGCACGCCGATACAATTATACCCCCCGGAAAAGAGAGATTTTTTGAGGTTTCATTCGATGTATTGGACGAAATAAAGCCTGATTCAAGATTGTCATCTGTTGGTGATAGAGAAATTTTATATAGAGATTCTGATGGAAATACGGGCAATATTGTATCTTCTGCAAAGGAGAATTTTTATTCTGGCACCTTTATGATAAGATCTAGAGATGGAGAAGAGGTAACATCTGATATAATTTTATATACGTAATGTCGAATTCATCTGCCAATTTAATGAATCAGAGTTTGTCTGTTATTTCAGACTCTATTATTGATTTATATGAAATAGATTTCAGCAACCTTCAGTCGAATTTTGATTTATTATCTGGTGTGTACGGGGTTAATTTTGGAGCAGAACCTGTGTATAGATTCACCCCAGTTTCTAATGAAGGGAACCCGATATACTGGCAGAATAAGGCTTATCAATCATTGCCAATGCTTGCGGAGGGTTTTGAGAGCAAATCTGATGGTAGGCTGCCAAGACCAATGATTACTCTTGCTAATCCTCACGGTCTTTTTTCTAAAATCGCTCACTCAAATGAAGATTTTGCTAATTGCAAAGTCACAAGAAAAAGAACTTTTGTTAGGTTTTTAGATAATAAGAATTTTGTTAATGAAACAAATCCATATAATTCTTCAGATACTAATGCTCATTTTCCGGATGACGTCTATTATATAGGTAGAAAAACTGAAGAAAGTCGAGAGGCAATAAGGTTTGAGCTTGTTTCATCTCTTGAATTAGAGAATACTTTAGTCCCAGCAAGGGTTGTGTTATCTGGGTATTGTGGTTTTACCTATAGATGCAGTGTTGGTTGTGGATATAAAGGACTGCCAATCGAAACGTCAAACGGAAAGAGTTTAAGAAGCAACTTTTCCTATAAAATGCCGTTAGTGGAGGATAAATATAACGTAGGATATATTGATCCCGGTTTGTATCCAGACGGAATACTTTCCTCTGAAGTAAAAGAGTGGAGCCGATTTGGTAGAAATCATGATTCTTCCAATCCTGTTGGATATGAATTAAATGATATTGTGAAAATTTTTCCAACAAAATCCTCTAACCCTTACAATTCTACGCCTCAGGTCTTTGTTTGTATTCAATCCCATGATGCACCTGCAAAATTTCATCCATTTTTTTCTCAAGAGTATTGGTTAAAGGATGAATGCCAAAAAACACTGGAAGCCTGTAAAAAGAGATTTTCCGTGCATAATCGAGATGAAAACTTGAAATTATATAATCAGGCAAATTCTGAGACATTATTGAAATTCGGCGGTTTTCCTGGCACAGATAAATTTGATGTTGGAACTGATTAAGAATCAGGGTTTATTACCCATAATAAAGAATGCATTCTGCGAGGATTCTACCAAAGAGTCTTGCGGAATTATTTATAAAGATAATGAAGGTTTACGCTTTTTAAAAGTAAAGAATATTAGTCATGATCCAGAAAATCGTTTTTTAATGGATTCGTCAATAATAATTGATTACGAACCAGTCGTTATAGTTCATTCTCATACTAGAAGCTGTGCAACTCCTAGTGAGATTGATATTAATGCGTCAGATGAATTATGTATACCATATTTAATATATAGTATCAGGTTTGATGAATTTTACTTATATGAAAATATAAGTGTATAACATTAAAAGGTTTAAGGTAAAATGAAAACTGTATATTTATATGGAAGTTTAGGTAGGCGTTTTGGTAAAAAATGGAGGCTTAGTGTGAGCAATCTACATGAAGCTTGTCTTGCAATTGATGCAAATGAATCTGGTTTTATAGATTATATAATTCAACAGGATCGAAAAGGTAAAATGTATCATGTTTTCAGAAGAAGTCCGTTTGAAATGAATAGTGCAGATGAAGCTGTCGAATATTATGTCCATAAAGAATCTGAAGCTTTATTGTATCAAGATGATGAAATTCATATACTCCCAGATGCTGAAGGTGGCGCTGTCATAAGCTCTGTAGTTGCAGCTGTCGTTAGTACTGTAAGTTTTGTTGCAGGGGCTTTAGTTGCAGGATTGACCACTGCCGCAGGTTGGCTTGCGGGAGGAAGCCTACTGGCAAAAGTAGCTATAAGTGTAGCAATAGGTTTGGTCATGCAAGCTATTACAAAACCTCCTGAACCACCAAAAAGAAAAGACCCTGTTAGCACAAAATCTTTTTTAATGTCAGGGGGTACAACAAGAAAACAGCAAGGTATTGCTGTGCCATTAGCTTATGGAAGATTAAGAATTGGAGCAGCTGGAATATCTGAGTGGGAAGAAGCTAAGAGAAAGCCTTCCAAGAAAGATAACTTGTTAGAATCTTATTCTGAAAAAATATATATGGATTTATTATGTGAAGGTCCTATAGAAGGATTTTGTAACCACAATGGAGCTTTGCTTGATCCTCAAGATATAACTGAAGGTATATATTTTAATAATGTTCAAGTAAGAAATACAAGCTCTACCTTTAATCAAATTGGAAGTCTGAATTGGGTGCTAAATGAAAATATGGACGGAATTGGAAAACCTAGATTTAAGCAGGGATTAGATAATGAAACTGGAGTTTTAGAAAAAGGTATATCTAGCGTAATCAGATATGAGCAAATAATAGTCGGCCCCTCTCCATATGGAGCTGATAATGCAGACAGTAGTCCACCACATTGGCGAAATATTCAAGATGCAATAAATAATGACGCTAAGATTCTGTCTCATTCGGTCACTAATCCGTTTGTTTCTAAATGCGTTTTTTCATTCAAAGCTGAAGTGTCTGACTCTAATGATCAAGGAGAAGTTGGAAAGCTTGGTGATAATCATCGCTTACGATTTGCTATATTAGTATCCCACGGTGGAAGGGAGTATAATATTCACGAATCAAATTCAGGCTGTTCATTTTCATTAGAATCAGGTAATGGAGTAACATCTATAAAAAACGATAGCGATGAGAAGTCTTATTTTATGGTTGACGGCATTGCTACAAGCGCATATCAATTCGATGTAACTGTAAATTTTGATCATTATCTCAATCTAGAATCTGGTGGAAATAATTTTATTTTTAAAATTGTAAAATTAAGCCCTGAATTTGATCCAACAGTAAAAGATAAGGTCGTTGGGGGTATTAGTAGAGCAAGAAACATTCAGTTAAGTCATGTAGTTGATTATATAGATGAAAATATGCAGTATACAAATTGTGCAATTGTTGCTTTAAAAGTAGATAGTAAAAATATAAACCGATTGCCCACGAGGGCGTATCATATAAAATGCAAAAAACTATTGCTGCCTAGCAATTACGATCCAGTTAATAGGATTTACAGTGGTGTATGGGATGGTTTGATGAAGGGACAAGATAATGATTCCGTCTCTGTCCATTCTATTAGCGATGATTTTAAACAGTGGTCCGATAATCCTGCCTGGGTATTATATGATATATTATATAACGCCCGTTATGGAGTTGGTAAATACGGGTTAGAAGAATTTGATATAGATAAGTGGCAACTGTATAAAGTTGCTAAATATTGTGATGAATTAGTTGAGACATCATACCCAATTGAAACTAAAAATTTGTTTCCTAGGAGATTTTCAACAACCAATGTAATAAATCAAGAAACTAGTCCAAAGAGTTTAGTTATAAAAATTGATCCAAGAGAATTTAAATTAGAATCTTATACCGATTTGGATCAAAGAAATACTTTGCTTATGACAACTACTGAAGATTTAAGTATTACAGATGAGGTTAAGTCAAGATTTATAAAAGAATTTGGAGATGGGAACTATATGACTGGGAAAAAAATAGCATTCTTTATTCACGCAAATTCCCAAGACTTGACGGACGACGAGGCTCAGTATCAAGCCGCCGCTAGGGATGGCAAGATATTAATAGAAGAGAGGGCGATTATTAGTTCGGACCCGGAAACTTTAACAATCAAAGTAAGTGGAGTACCATTAAGTAATCAAATAACAAGAGTTTTAAGTGGAAATATAAGTTACAATGCTGGGGAAAATAAGTTAATAGGAGATAGTGGGTCTTATTTTTTAAAAGAATTGTATGTCGGGTCCATTATAACTGTAGATCAATATGAATATACAGTTTCTACAATAACAGACAATCAATCACTAACAGTGTCAGAGGCTTTTAAGAGCTCTTCAACTGGTAATACAAACATATCAGTCAATAAAGTTATTGGTGGTTGCGCTTGCCAAATAAATCATGAAATTGTAGAACCTAGATTTACGGCTAATATGATTTTAACAGAACGAAGGGAGGCTTTAGCTATAATTAAACAAATAACATCTGTATTTAGATCAATGGTCGCATTTTCTGGGGGTAAAATATTTACTATTCAAGACTCTTTAAAAAATCCAGTAATGTTATTTAATAACTCTAATGTTGGAGGAGGGGGTTTTGTCTATTCTGGGGTAAATAAAAATAAAAGAGTCACCGCATGCTTAGTGCGTTTTAACGATAAAAATAAAGGTTTTAGTCCCCAGCTAGTGTTTGAAGAAGATGCTCAGGGTATACAAAAATTTGGCTATATAGAGAAGGAAATTTTAGGTATAGGTATAACTTCTGAGTCACAAGCAAGGAGAATGGCAAAATGGGTTTTAATGACCTCTCAACTTGAAACAGAATCTATAGTATTTAAAGCAGGTCAAGAAGCAGCTTATTTATACCCAGGCTGTGTTTTTGAAGTTTCTGATGAACTCAGAGTTGGCCACAATAAAAGCGGAAGAATTTTAGGTAAATCAACAGGAACCTACTACTCAGAAGGAGATAAAACTTATTTTGATAGTAACTCTAGCGTTTTTATAGATAAATTTTTATTGGATGAGCCGGGAATGAGTCAAGTCGAAATCAATATATCTACATCAAATATTTTTAATTCAATAAAAGAGATGCAGATTGCCTCTAAGTTTGAAAACAATCCAATAGATCAAGATGCAACTATAAACTCTATATATACGGAGCAATTCACTAAATACTTAGGATTTTTATCTTTAAATTCAGATTTTATTGGTAGGCAGGGACAAAAATCTGAAATTAAATATTTAAAGAAAATAAGAGAGGTTGACTTAGATATAAAGGAAAACCGCATAAAAGTTTTTTCCCACCAATTTGAAGATGGAGATGTTGTGAAATTCTATTCATCCGGAACTTTGCCGGGCGGTTTGTCTAGTAAAAAAGTTTATTATGTCACAAATAAAACTGACCATTCTTTTCAGTTATCGAGAAAAGAATTAGGTGTTGATGGAAGTTATAAAAATATATATTTTAATGACTATGGTAAGGATATATGGGGTAATGATGGCGGAGAACATTATGTGTATCTTGTTTCTCCTCCGGGGACAACAGATAGAATTACATTAGAATCTTTGTCTAGGGTTGATGTTGGCTCTGTATATGCTATCAAAGGTGTCGCTGCGCAACCTACTGGGTATTCTATGGATTTAGATGTTGTGTTAAACAATTTGAATATTTCAAATAACTCATTAAGTGGTAATGGGTGGTATGAAGATAGTTTATTAGGTACGGTATATATTGATTCATCTGATGATAATGGATGGGTATATAGCTTAGAATGGTCTTCATGGTTTTACGTAAAAAAATTAGGAGATTATAATGAAATAGGTGGGTGGGTTTATCATCAAACTTTTGATTGGATATTTATATATATCGACGATGCGGGTTATACTTGGTATTGGTTTGATAAAATCAGAGCCGCCGTTATTTTTTATAAATATAATATTTGGATTCCTAGTATATTCCAGGAAATTCCTAGTGGTACTTCTAGGATTAATTTATTAAATTTTGATTTTGAAGTATGGATTGCTCGCATTTTCGGAGATAGTGGTTTTTGGTGTTCTCTTGTATCAGTTGAAGAGTATGTTAAGAGGGGTGGAGATAAGAGTATAGAGAATATTCACAATGATATTAAAGATAGAACTTTTGGGGCTAGCATTAACAGAGATCACACCGTTGACATAGAATCTGATAAAATTTATTCTGTTTCTGCTTCCAACTCAAGGCAACAAGAGCAATCTATTAGAATCGTGCTTAATAGCTCACGAGGTGTGACCTTAATGGATAATCCAACTGTTACAATTAGTGGATCTGGTTATGATGATATAGATAAAACTTGGGATATTATATATATCTCTGGAAATATTATCGAGCTTGTTGACTCTAGTGACGCTTCTGAATTAATAAGTAATGATGAAAGTATGTCTGTGGTTGTTACTTTTGCGCCTGGCCCGCAAGATAGTTCTATAAGATACTATGAAAGACAATTATTTAGAACTTTAACAGTAAAAGAGGTTGCCCCTAATGAATATGAGGTTGCAGGTTTAGAATATAATAGTTCTAAGTTTTTGGCCGTAGAAAGAAAAGATGTAATTCGTAGACCAAATTTACCAATTCCACCTCAAGCCGATATGGAAAAACCTGAAGCCCCTGAAAACTTAACTTTAGAAAGTTTAAATTAATGAAAGAATCATCCTTATTGATAGAATTCGAAGTAATAGACTTAAATGCTTCTTATGAGATATACGGAACTTCGTCGAATTATTCTTTTAAAGAGAATATTGGAAAGGGATCTGATTTAGTTTTCAATTCGGGTGAAACCTGCAGTCATGTTGTTTCATTAAAAGGTAATTATGGAGAATTTGAAGTTAGAGTATTTTGTAGAAGCGATATAGGGGTAAAGTCCGAATCTTTGGTTGGGAATATATCTGTGGTTCCACCTGATTTTAATGGAACATTTACTATAAATAATTTAAAGATTGACTCTATTGAGGCTCGTGTTAATCAATCTCTTTCCATAATTACTGCAGCAGAAAACTTTGGAGATAATATTGTTGTCGAGCAGAAATTTGGCAAAAAAGACTTGAATATTACGTGGGAACTATTACCTCCTGGAGGACACCCAAAAGAAGGAAAATCTTTAAATTACGATCTTTTAAGTGATCCTTTTTTCTCACATTTCGAAATAGAAGTTTTTAGCGATGGGGTTTTAATTGACTTTTCTAATTCTGTTTCAATGGCTTCTAGTTTAAACTCTACTAATGTAAATGCAATTTTACAAAACTATAGAGAGTTTAACTTAAATTTAACTACTGAAGTTTTTAATGAGCTGAATATCGGTCGAGAAATTGAGGTTAAAATTAAATGTATTGATGCAAGAGGGGGACAAAGTGAGGCACTTCTAATATTAAAAAATCCACAATCAGACATAGCTAATTTAATTTATGAGTTAAATGGAAATACAGTGCAGTTTTCATGGAGGGAGTTAGATTTTGATTCGACTGGTGCTAGATATCGATTTATAGCTATTCCCGATAAATATGATATTTATGATCCGTCTTCTTTTGATATCAGTTTAAGTTTTTATAAGGATATTAACTCCGCATTAAACTGGGAAGAAAATCAAGAATATTCTGTTGATGAAAAAGTTTTATATTTAGATAAGGTTTATAAGTGTGTTGCTGGACATACATCTAGTCAGACCTCATCTCCTGTCAATAACGAAGTTATCTGGGAGAAAATTTCAGAAGAAGTTATTCCTTATAAATATGAAACGAGAGATATATCATTCAATAGCTTTATTAACGAACAATTATGGGGATACAATTATTATTATGCAATTACTCCTAAGGATTATTTTGGTTTATCAAGTGAGAAATACGTAGCAGAAAATGGTAATTTTGGCAGTGAATTATTTCCTTATGCTTGTAAAGTTAAAATAAATAATTTTCGATATACTGAACAGGGGGATTCTTTTTTATTTAAATGGGACTTTGTAGATGCTTATGATAATGTTATTGATTTAAACCAGTACAGGTTTACTTTTAATAATATTGATGTTCCAAGCATTCTTGGTGTGAATGGATATTTATATGATAAAGATTCAGGACAGAAGTTATTGTCTATTAGCGATGAAGTATCGTCGAAGACTCTAGATATTGATGAAAATGGAGATTTAGAAATTCAATACAAAAATAGCAGTGCATCTATTTTTAATCAATACGAATATACTAGAGAAATTAATAATAGCTTATACGGAACTCAATATAGAGCTGACGGAGGAAAGAGGTCTATAGGTTTACAGATTTCTCTTATAGGTAATGACTTAAATATAATCAATGATCCTTTAACTTTAATTGCAGATAATCCAGCTCCAAGTATTCTTTCTGCAGGATTTAGAGAGAAAGTAGACAGTGTATCCGAAGTAAGGAAAGTAAAATTTAATTTCAATTATGCTCTAGGTTTTCAAGAAAAAACAACTCAGGTATATCTTTATAGAATTCCTGATAATCAAGTTGAAACTTTAGATGAACAAGGTAATGTTATAGCTAGAGATTTTAGTGGTTTTACGTATTTAGATGAGAATGGACTGCCAGATACAAGAACTCCTGATGAGGGAGGTTCTTTTGTAAAGAAAATAATCGGACCTGGGGATGCAACTTATGGCGATAATATAACCCAAATAGTAGATATTCATCCAGATGCAGATGATTTAGGAAATGAAATAAAAAATATCGAAGGTTACTATTACCGAATTCTTCCTTTTGATGATTTTGGTACTGGAGTTTTATACAACGTTCCTTATGGGGGAGGAGAAAACGGATTAGAAAAAGTAATTGTATATCCAAGGAATTTAAGTTCTACTGACCCAAAAGCTGCGCCCGGTAAAGTAATGAGATCTGATCCTACTTTTGCTGCAGGAGCTGTTCCAGGTGCCCCTGTTGGGTTTAATGGAACAACTGCGTTTGAAAACTATTTCTTTAGTTGGAAGGCACCAACTGCAGACTATGATCCAAGTAATCCAGAAAAATTATTAACATGGTCGGAAAATGATATAGATCATTATGAATTATGGATAAGTGATGATACTTATCTCGAGAAAAATAATTCGGTGTGGCTTGCCGCAGAAAATACTGGATACAGAAGGGTTGATGGAGTTGCTTATAGCGTTGGAGAAACCCCAAGAGAAATTCTAGACCCCGCACTAGAAATCACAAACGCTGTCAATCTTTTTGATGTCCCCGCAAATAGCCCATCTATTGAGGCTTCTTATTTTGGTAAAACTAGAGATACAAAAAGTTTTTGGGTTAGAGCTGTAGATTTTGCGGGAAATAAAAGCCCATTTACTGATTTTAATAGCAATGATAATATTGATGGTCTAACTTTGACTCTTGGAGTAGCTACTGCTACAGATATAGACGATTTTGAGATTAGTATGACTTCAGGTTTTGCAGATAGTATAGCTTTAGTTCCAAATAATCCATTTCAGGATGATGTTGCTAATGGAAAAATCACATGGGACCAACATGTTTTATATAATGATGGAACTGGGTATATAGTAGAAGCGGGAGAAACTACAGATGGTTATGTTTGGTGGGATAGGAATAATGCATCTAATGATTTAAACTTAACAAACTATAAAATTAATCATAAGAATTTAGGAGAAAAGAATTACGCTGGAGAAAGTGTGTCTTTGTGGACTGAATTTGATTATGATAACGACCCTTTTAATGGAGTAAAAAATGTATACTTTAAAGGTTTGCAATATAAAACGAGCAATATTCATCCATCAAATAATCCTATACAAAATAATGAGCATATTGCTGATTCTCAGGATACAAGTGCTCCAGAAAACTCTATATCTTTAACGGTTACTGATTTTCACGATGGAGACTTTGTTGTAGCAAGAAATACCAATGGAGTTGCAACTCCGGTCCATCAAGCTTTTGCGAACGCATTGATTGGTACTGCTAATATTGCTGAAGCAGCGATTAAAACCGCTCATATAAATGACTTAAGCGCTGATAAAATAACAGCTGGTCAAATTAAGGGTCATAGAATAGAGGTCTTTAATCAAGGAGATGGAATAAAAACTGAAACAGATAAAGCTGGATCTATAGGAAGCACAAACTTTTATGGATTAGAATTTCAAGAAGGTAAAGATCTATTGGAGCCTAGTGTCGAAGGTTTTGTTTTGAGTGGAGATGGATCATTTGCTTTTCAACAAGGTTTAAATAGTTTATCTTTTGAAGAAGGAGAGTTAATGCTTCGCGGAAGAATGAAGCAAAAAAATAATAAAGATTATGACTTTGTTGAAATCAACCCTTCTCCTAGATATTTTTCTTATATAGAAAATGACGAAGGTTTTCAGCCTGCCGATGGTTTTGATGCAGTTGACAATAATAATATATCTGACGAAGTTGCTAAACTTACAATTACATTTAGAAATTCTTCTATAAAGGGAGCGGAAGATATACAAGTTAGGGCTGTCAGGCTGTTTCACGATGGTTCTGAAGAAAATATATTTCAACACGTAAATTCTAGTGGTGGTTGGTTGAGTGTTACTGAGCTTTCTGCTTATCAAAATAATTATGGATTTAGGTGGTCAAATGATTATACTGCTGCTTTTGATAATGGGCCTGGAGTTTTTAGTACTTCTGTTAAACTTCCTGTATATATAGAAAACGGAGCGATACTTCCTGGTCAAGCGGGATTTAGAGAAAGTTATCATTCTCTAGTTGAAGAAAAAGATGTGGATGGTTCAAGTAAATATCAAGATACAATTCTGCTCTACGCAAGAAGCGTTCACTCTGATATTCAGAGAGAATCTGTTATTACTAGATTGGTTGACGGAAAAGGAACTGAGTCAATAAGGGTTTCGTCAACTTCTCAATATTTTAAAATTAAAAAAGATTTTTCTTCTGACTTGAGCGAAATAACTATTAATGTTGACACTCAAGGAAACAATCAAAGATTAAAATGGGAGTCAACTAAAGTTCCCTTATATAATGCAGTAGATGGATCGCTGATCACAACAGGAAGTTCTTCGACTGGGTATCAGTCTGCCTATAGTTCTCTGTCTTCTGTTAAGGTAAAATACTCAGATTTTGTCAATGAAGGGTTAACACCAAAACAAGTTATACATGGTTTATCGACAATAAAAGTATCTAGCGAACAAGCTCAAGATATATATGGAAATCCAACAAGCCCTTCTATTTCTGATGAAATTTCAATTTATGTATTAGAGGAAGGTTCTGATTCAATCACGACAATCTTAACTAACGAAAATCATAATTTTCATTTCAAAGAAAGATACGAATATGAAAAAAATGGACAGCCCGAAACACCAAGTACTGGGGATGAATATTTGCACTCAGGAACTGATATACAGGTTTGGGAAGGAACAAATCCATTACAGTTTTCAACTTCGCCAGCATTATCTGCGGGAAAATTTACAATAGCTACTGTAAATGTTAGTACTTTAGGTACTGCTACAGAAATATCCGCGGGTAGCATAAGTGCCGTTTCGGGTCAAAGCGGAGTTGCAAGGGTTGCAGATCATTCTAACTTAAATGATTCTTCCACTTCTGTATATATTGATTATGTAATTTCTGGCAGAACTTTTAGCGACAAACCATTTGCAATTATTAAGCGTCAAACATTTTCTGTTAGTCGAGATGGAGATACTTCGAAAGCTCTAAATATTTTCGCTGAATCGTATACTTTTACCGAAGATAAATATACAAAAGGTTATAGCGCATTAAATCCTCAAATCATTAAAATTAATGCAGAAAAGAAAAATATAAACGAAGTTATTAATTGGAGTAGTGATGCAGGGCTTGCTATATTTAGGACATCAATAGTTGATACGTCTGCATCTGCAACTGCGACTGGAGAAGAAGTTTATATAGCAGCTGAAGACTTTAATCTAATAGAGAGTGGAGCTGTTATAGTTACTGCTAGTTGCACTTCAAATAATAGCGAATCATTTACTGTACAAGATTCTTTAACAATTTCAAGAATAAAAGATGGTTCAAATGTAGTAACTGTAAAGTTATTAAATGAAAATCATAATCTCCCTGAAGTAGATGAAGATGGGACGTTTGATTATGGTGGAAGCGGAACGGATATTATTGTTTTTGATGGAGCACTGAGATTAAAACCCGTGGCATCTTCGGCAACCTTATCCGCAGGTCAATGCAAGGTGAGTTCTAGGGATAAGACTGGGTTAAGTTATATTGGTTCTCAAAAAACAACTACAGGAACCAATCATACAAACTGGCAATTTGGTTTTACTGATTTACCCAATAACTCAATGTCTGCATCGACATTTTCAGGAAGCATCACTTATAATATTAGTTTTGAAAAATATAACGGTGAAACCGGTTCTATTTCCGCAACACAAACAATTTCTAAATCTATCGCTGGAACTTCTATAGATTTTGTGTTTAAAAGAAATGGTACTAACCCGGGAGCTCCAACCTCAAATGGCTCAAATACTCCAACCGGGTGGTATACAGACGCAAACGATATTAATTTAACCGCTGATAATCTTGGATTTTTATGGGTTAGCAGAGGGGAAAAGAGGGCTGGTCAAACAAGTTATACATGGCAAACGCCTTCCAGGGTAGAAACAGAAGCTATAGCAGAAGTTGTATTGTATAACACAAGTGGAACTGCCGCTCCAACAACTACATTTAATTTTAAAGAAAACAAATTAAACGCTCTTTCTGGCGGATGGACTTCTAGTGTTCCAAGTATTAATTCTGATAATGGTAAAATATATGTTTCTCGAGCATTGTTTTTGGGGTCAAAAAACCAAACAGGGGTGTCTGCTCAAGGCGGTTGGTCTTCTCCTAGCGTATATGCTCATAGATTAGATGGTGTCGCTGCAAATTTTTGGTTTCAAAAAAGCGTGGGTCAACCAACGTACAGTACAACCTCAACAGGAATAACAAATCCAGGAAGCTCATGGAGTGATACTATTGGAGGAGCTAGCGGCACTGGGTATTTATGGTCAATAAAAGGATCTTCTGTAAGCGGATCAGGGGGAACTCTTTTTACGTTTGGAGCTCCTGAAAAAATAGATGGCGATGTTGCGGCGGAAATTGTTTTGTATACAAAATCAGCTGGCAGTGTATCACCGGATAAACCTGCAGTCTCTTATACTTATGATTTTACAAAATCTAAAGTTAATCTCCCGACTAATTCAATATGGAACACTTCTATTCCGACTGATATACAAGATGGAGACAACATTTATGCATCCACGGCAATCTTTTCCAGCCACAAGGATGATACAACTGCGGCCCCAACCAATCAAGGAGTTTCGGGTTGGAGCGGAGTATGGCAAGTTGCTCAAAGAAAAGATGGTGTCGCTGCAAATTTTTGGTTTCAAAAAAGCGTGGGTCAACCAACGTACAGTACAACCTCAACAGGAGTAACAAATCCAGGAAGCTCATGGAGTGATACTATTGGAGGAGCTAGCGGCACTGGGTATTTATGGTCAATAAAAGGATCTTCTGTAAGCGGATCAGCGGGAACTCTTTTTACGTTTGGAGCTCCTGAAAAAATAGATGGCGATGTTGCGGCGGAAATTGTTTTGTATACAAAATCAGCTGGCGATGTACCAAAGCCTACACAATCTTATACTTATGATTTTACAAAATCTAAAGTTAATCTCCCGGCCAATTCAATATGGAATACTTCTATTCCGACTGATATACAAAATGGAGAAAAAATTTATGCATCCACAGCAATCTTTTCCAGCCACAAGGATGATACAACTGCCGCCCCAACCAATGAAGGAGCTTTAGGTTGGAGCGGAGTATGGCAAATTGCCAAAAGAAAAGATGGGGTAGCTACTTCATATAGGGGTGACTGGTCAACTAATGGTAATAATACAGAATATTTTGGAACTGATTATAGGGGTGATATTATTAAATATAATGGAAATTATTATATATGCGTAGAGAGTCACACAACAACATCATCCAATCCAGAAACTCCAGATACAAGCAGCAAATGGGAGCCGTTTGGCGCAGAATTCTCCAGTGTAGCCACGGGACTTCTTTTGGCGGAAGATGGATATATAGCAAGTAAGCTTGAGGTAGGAGAAAATGGTGTCGGTGGGGTTTTAAGGTCTAATCAATTTCAAGGTGGGTTGTTTAATTCTGATACTAGACAGCCTAGGACAACAGATGATTATGAACCTGCTGGATACTTGCTGGCAACAGATTTTGAAAATAATACAACAATAGCTTATTTTGACGTAGGGGGTATAAACCCAAAAGCAAACTCAAGTGACTCATCTGAAATTTTATCTTACATTAGATATTCTAGTGCCAAGGGTAAGGTAGAAATTAAGGGCACATTTATTAATAACTCTATTATAGACACTGGGTTTGGTTATACTGGTAGTGGGGCTTTATCTACTTATATTAATAATATGCTTGATGGTGGTCAGGCTGTTGATGAATTAGGGTCATTTGTTGGCGGTGGATATAATAATGTATTTATTTCTAATCCAGATAATGTCGTTGACAATATAGCTTCTTTGATTGCTGGGGGAGCAGAGAATCAGGTCTCTTCTCATTTTTCAGCAATAGGGGGAGGCTATGCAAATATATGTAAAGATAATTTTTCTGTTATTGCTGGAGGATTTGAAAACAGCATGCCTGCAGAAGAGGATGGCAATATACAGGGTTCAAATGGAATACTTTCTGGAGTAGAGAATTCTATAAGCGGGGGAACCAATCAAACGATATTAAATGGAACCAAAAATATTATAACACAAACTACTCTTTTAAGTCAAACCGGAACAGCGGGGGAGGTTCGTTTAGATGATATTCATTCAAGTATATCAACTGGATATTGGAAATACGGAGCAAATGAAATAACTATTGAGTTAGGAAATTGGATTACTGGAAGCTGGTTTCCGGGAATGTTAATAAATAACATGGAGAATGATTCATTTTTTGTTCAAAGTTTTTGTTTGACGAGAGAGTGGATATTTTCGGCAGTTTACGGTTGGGCTTACGTATACTGGGCTAGAGATGATAATTATAATAGATCTGTTTATTTGAGAGATTTTTCTGTTGGTCTTGACTTGTGGATATTTTGTTCTAATTGGGGATCTAAAAGTGGGTGGTGGTTTATTCCAAGAGATGCGTATTTTGAATTTGCTCCTGATTATGGATTAATTTGGAATAACGAAGAGAGCGCGTGGTATTATATACGTCGAACATCCTCCAATGAAACTCAAGTGTATAAAGAGGGATCCGGTCCCTGGATAACAGTGTTTTAATTTTATGAGTGGAAGTACAAATATATCAAGTAGGCCTTTATCTGTGGATGGCAAAGGAGATTATTTTAATGATAATAATTTAATTGGCGCAGGGTATAGAAATGAAATCCATGACAGTGTGCGATCTACTATTATAAATGGCGTTGGCAATAATATAGATTCAAAAATAAATTGTCATATTATTGGAGATTATTTAGGTAATGCTGATTTAGGTACTGAAGTTGATGATCACACGTTTAATATTGGTTGTTATAATGGTGTTGTAAGTTATGGACCTCTGACAATAAAACGTGGAGGAGCAATAATAGAAGAGGGGCAATTGACTTTGGGCGCTTCTGTAGAATATCCTTATGAAGGTGGACAGTTAAAGTTAGCTACCGAAAGCAATCACGGAATTAACGAAGGGTTGATAATGGATGCTTTCAAAGATACTGGCGGAATTTATTTTCACGGAACAGATCAATGGATTCATAGGTGGTTTACGGATAGCGCTTCTGGTAGAATGACTTTTTCTCCTGGTGATGTCGATAATGCCTCCATGCTTATAATTACTGGTCATGGACGCGGTCACGAAGGTATATGGTGTAAAGGAGCGTTTCACGAACGTTTAGAACTAAAAAATCCAGATAGGGCTTATATCGACTTTTCTATAGAAAATTTATTAGACTCAACTCTAAACGAAGTAGATTATAATGTTAGATTGATGCAGGGTAGGCCTGGGAGTTTCTTTAATGGTTTAGAACAAGTTTCTAGTAGTTTATATATACGATCTCCTTCTACTAGTAGTATTCCTGCTAATTTATATGTTCAGGGCGATATTATTGCATACAGTTTGTCAGACAAAAAACTAAAAGACAATATCACTAAATTAGATAATTGCTTATCTAGCGTTTTAGCAATCAATCCAGTACGTTTTACATGGAACGAAAAACAGTCAACTTATGCAGGAGAGGATATAGGTTTAATCGCTCAAGAAGTTAATGAAATTATTCCTGAAGTTGTTCAACAAAGAGAAAACAAAACCCTGGCAATTAGATATGAAAAAATAGTTCCCGTATTGATTGGAGCAATACAAGAACAGCAAAAGAAAATTGATTTTTTAGAACAGCAAATACAGGAAATTAAAAATAAATTATAAAGCTATGATACATTGAAGTGTGTTTTTGCACCGATAGCTTGAATAGCCTAATAATTTTAAGAATTAATTATTCTCATTAACATCCTGGCATCCGTTGGAGAAATATCTGAAAAATCATTCCAATTTTTTGCGTTATCGTTTTGATATTTTTCATTCTTCCACCAGTCTCTGAGTATCACTTTAAATTCTTCAAAATTAGAACAGTTTAATTTTTCTTTGGACAGATTTTCCACCATCGAATATGGTGTGAGTGATGCCGAAATGTTTAATGACGAATTGTTTCCGCCGCCGGGATTGTTTGATTTATCAATTTCATCATCTCCAACGATGTGAACGTTTAGAAAGTTGCGAACGCAACGAACAAATGCGCGATTGCATGCGATAGTTTCCAGGAACTTGGTTGCAAAACTACTTGTGTTGTCGAGCGTTGCATTTGCCATATCTTGAAATTGTACTGGTTTGCCGCCAGTTTCGTAGTTTGGTAGGAAAGTCATTCTGCAAATCACTGCGACATGATCGGGTTGACACTTTACCACTTCATATGCTACATCTGTAAAGCCGCGAAGTTTCGCGAGCTCTTTGATTCCACTGAGTTTAATAAGTAGTTGATGATCGCCAAGACCATCGATTGTTCGTGGCACATCTTTTTTGCGCAAATCAAACCATGAGCGATTTGGAAAAAGGTGTTCATCCTTGATCATACTTCTCCAATTGACCGAACCATCTTCGGCAAAAACATAATCTACATTACCAAGTAATCCAAATGCATTGCGCTGGAATAAGCCTGGTCCGTCGGCGTAATTTTTTGGATATTTTACTTTTAATTCTTTTGCTTCTGTTTTAGATTGATACGTTACTGAATTGTCTGAGGATGATTTTGATTTATTTGTCATTTCTGTAGTCGTTGTATATTTTAATGTTAGCTAGCTCTTCCCAAAATTCGGGACAATCAATAATTTTATTGTGGTTTCCTTCTAATTTGTTTTTCCACGCTGCTTTGCTTGCATATAATTTTTGATTTGAACACACTAATTGAGAACTTTTGTAACGACTATTATTACATAATTTATCCGCATTGTCAAGGTCTTTTTTTGTTGTCTTTTCCAATAGATGTACATCCCAGTCAAAAAATTTTAATCGAACTGATTTTATTATATCTGGATTTTCGCAAATAAGTTTTAGGCGTATTCCTAGTTTTTTGATTTCAGAAAAAAAGTCTTCACAATTATCGTTAGAATCATTTAGAAAAAAATTAATTTGATGAATATTTTCTTTTATTGTTGATAAATATTTTATATTGATTGTTTGTTTTGTGAAGATATTTACTTTTCTACCTATACTCCATTTAATGATATTTTCTTCATCAAAGTGCTCGTGGGCCCATAAATTAATTGGTTGATTTTGGGCAAACAATTTCGGTGGGGGTTGATTAGGAATAACGGCAAGAGACTGGCCGTGATATAATTTACCAACATGAAGGGTGTTTACTTTTTCAAGGTCATTATTAATTCCAAGTAAATCGATAACAGATTTAGCTATTACTTCAGGCATGATCTCATTTATACTTTTAGGGTATTCATTGTCAGAGAAGGAAGCTCTTCTGTTTTCTCTGTTTGGTTCAATCAATATCTGCTTGTCTTTGTCTCCCCAATATGGGCCGCAGCATTCTTTATAAGAAGTTGAATAAAGTGATACTATTTTTTTATTAAAACCTGATGCTACGTGAGTGCTAAATGAATCTGTCGATAAGTGAAGGAGGCTATTCTTAATCACATAAGATGCTTGCCTTATGTTCGTTCGCCCTAATAAACTAACGCAGGCGTCAAACTTTTCTTCGCCAATTTCTCCTATTTGTATAATGGATATATTCTCTTCCTTTAAATAAGGAAGCATTAATTCTATTGCATCTTTATAAAAATCATATGTCTTGGATTGTATCCTATTGCTTGCGTGTAAGGTTATATATTTTTTTTGATCAATAGGGAAATAGGCTAAGTCTATATATGGTTTATCTATTTTTACCCCGCAAGAGAGCGCATACTGTTCTATTAAGTGCATAAGTCAAATTGTATTTTATCTTTTCCGTTATGAGTATAATTGATCACTCTTTGCGTTCCTAAAAATGGAATGAAAACCATATCGAAGTATCCTTTGTTCTCTCCCTTACCTTCCATTAAGGGTAGGTTTGCCAGTTCTTCATGATAAGGTATGCATTTGTGTATATACGGATTTCCATCTAATACGCCAAAGTATTTCGGAGAAGTTGCATAGTAAATTTTATGGTCTGGATATTGTTTTTTGAAATTAGGTAAGAGTGATGTCGATAAATAAACATCACCGATCCTTTCAGGCATAACTATTAAAAGTTTGTCTTTTGGGTTATCTGTATCCAGAAAATCTTGAAGGTCAATTTTTTTATTTTCTTGATTTTCTTTTTTTGCTACGCTTTTAAAATACTCTAATACTTTATCTCTTGATATATCGGATGCAAGTCTTTTCATCCAATGTTTATGACCCTCGTCGAGCTCACTAGATTCTACTTTTAATATATTTTTATATATATCTTTAAGCCAATTAGAGTCGCTTTTGATATCTGGAGGTTCATAGTTGGGGTCTCTTTCTTCAATTTCAAAATTAAAATCCCAGTCGATACTTGGCATTTTATCAAATATATCTTCAAGTTTTTTACCTATTACGCTTACGCTATAGTTTGCTAGTACAAACTCCCTCGCTTTTTTTCCCATGATTTTTTTATCATCCTCCTTTAACGTAATAAACTTTGTTAATTGATTGCTGATACTTGTAGGACAAGTGCTTGCTTTAATGAATTGAGTTCCTGGTTCCCTGTACTCTGTCCAGGAGAGGGGTAAAGATTGAGCTTCTTTCACGCAAGAATCTTCGCCACAACTATAATTTGTTACTAGGGTGACGAGTTCTGTTAGTTTGGCTTCTTGTATGGGTATCTCTTGACCTCCACTGGTAAATGGATGGCAGTATACATCCATTAAATTATATATTTCATTTAACTGAGACTCGTTAACTCCAGATAAAGAAGTGATTGTTGATTGAGTCTCTTTAGATTTACAAAAAGGGCAATCTATTTTTTCGGAAGTATAAGATTTTATCTCATACTCTTTACAGTGTTTACAAAAATAAGTAGTAAGTATACAAGAAGGTTTTATCCCTTTTTCTTTAATTAATCTAGGAATATCCCAACCTTCTGACCAGGAAGTGTGCAACAAAAGCTTAGCATTAATTTGTGGATTTTTGTCGCAAAAAATTTTAAAGCCTTCAAGTAGATTTGGTACGCTTTTTCTGAGTTGATTTCTAAAAACAAAACCAATAATTAAATCTGATTTTGATATTTTATTGTTTGTTCTTAACTTAAGCTTTTTATTGTCACTCAATCTAAAAAAATGTGTGTCATCTATTGAACCTCGTAATGTTTTTACATGTTTTTGTCCTTGATTGTTGAGTGATTTTTGAGCAAATTCTGCCCATGTGTAAAAATTTTTAATTTTTGGAGCAGCAGCAATTGCATCTGGAAGAATGGGTAAACTGTCTAATGTTGTCCAAACCATGCAGTTAATTTTATTCCACCAGGTTTTTTTTGTATAGCCTGAAAAAGCCCATATGTCTTCTATGCCCAAGTATATATCTGGCTTTTCCCTTTCGATGATATCATCTACCATCTCAGAACCATAGGCTGCTGCTCTTGCGAGAGCTGGATCTTTTTGTAATTTTTTTAATCTTGATGGACTGGATGGAAGAGAGCCCTCTGCTTTCCATGGCATTTTCGATAAGGCTAGGTCTCCCCATTTTATTCCATTGCAGAATTCTATAATATCATATTTGCCTGTATTTTCTAAATATATAAGGATATTTTTAGCATTCTTTCCAAAGCCTGTGAAAGCTCTGCAATGATTACTATGTATAACTATCTTTTTCTTTGGCATTAAAACGGCGCTTTATTGTCTGTTCCGTTTTCTTTTTGAGAGTTGTATTCTTTGGCTTTTTCTATTTCAATTTTTCGTCTATGCCTGTAAAGAGTTTCTAAATAAAATTTGAAAAACTCAGATAAGTTTTCAACCTCTCCAGGCTCAATAGGTATCCTGAAGGCTTGGTTTCCGTTTCTAGTGAAATTAATTCCAAATGCCGGTAATGTAACCCACGACTCTTTGTCGCCAGATTTAATCTTGGTTTTTTTATCCCAAGGGGTGCACTTTATACTTGTTTTGTTATCTTCGTACGAGTGAAAGGATGAGAATTCATTTCTATGTTTAAATGCACTTAATACTCCGCCTATCTCAAACTCTGTAAATTTAATATTAATGTTTTTTTCGGGGTCAGATGCATTTCCTGAAAAATTTCCTGTTTTAGTTTTATCATCCCAACCATGTTGTTGTATGGCTTTTGCGTAAATTACTGGTTCCTTTTTTTTGTCTACTCCTATTTTGAAATTAAATGCGCATCCGGAGTTTTTACTGTTTGGTTTATATAAAGATATTGACATGTTTATTAAATGATTTATTGATAATAATCATGTTTTATAATTATTCAACCTTTGGCACCTATTAAGTCTATATGGTGACACCAATCCTCTTCTGATTTTAATGGTCTGTATTTTCTGTAGCTAGATGTCCATATCGCCCCAGGAAGATCTTTGATTCTAATTATGTCAAAATGTTTTTTCATTAACTCAATTGATCTTTCTCTATCTACCGAACCCCTCTTTTCAAGAATTGGGTCAAAGTAGCTTTCAATTGCAGAGGTTGCGATTAGTTGTTCTGGCGATAAATTAAGATTTTTTTTTAAGAAGCAATACATCATTGATCTTTCAAATACTTTTTTTAGTCTAAAGGTGTGCCCAGCAATGATATGATCCGATGGATGAAATTTATTTTCTTTATCATACCTAAAATAAATATTAGATGTTGTAATTTTATGATAATTACTTTTACCCGTTTTAGGGTCTATTGAGTCTCTGTTATTTTTAAGAATATTTATAAGGGGATCTAAGACGGGAAAGCTTTCATCAGATCTGACTTTTATTGAAAAAAATCCATTTGCTGCAGCTAGCCCATTTCGGGTTGTGTAATTTTGAAAAATATACGGTCTTGTTTGCCTGTGTGAAGTTGATATGTATTTTTTGATATCTGAATATTTATTTTTGATAATAGTTATTTTTTCTTTATACTTGTCAAGAAGTGAAAGGTTGTCGTCCTCCCAACAGCTTACAATAACTTCCCCGTACTTTAAATAACTTTCTATAGTAGATATACTTCGTTCGTGCAATGGTCCTTGTATAATAATTGAAATTGTATTTTCTAAAAACTCGAATTTTTTAAGTAAACTTTTATACAAAGAGAGTTTAAAATTTGTGAAATCATTAATATATCCTAAGGTTTCTCCAGTAATGGAGTCTTTAATATTATGGGGATTCCAGTTTTTCAAAGCAAATAATCCCCGCACAATCCAAAGCAATTTTTACCAACATAATTTCTTGTATCTTCTAATACTAAAACACTTTTTTGACAAACACTTTTATTTGGATATGTCCATATGTATCCTTTTGAAGTTAATGTTCGATCATCTTCTTGATGAAAGAAAATGTTTAAATATTCAAAATGTATGAGAGTAAATAATGCAAGATCGTTTTTACAGTGGATCCATAATTTATTTCTGTTTTGTATTAGAAAACTTAAGGGGCATGGGTATTGTGGATTATCGTGACCGAGCCAAAGTTGCTTATCGCCCCAAACATCAATCTCTACATCATATCCACGATCAATTGCTTCAAGAATATATTTAGGATCATTTTCTCGCTGAGGATTTGGGCCCTTAATGTTTCCTCTATGAGCTATTAATTTCATACTTCAAAAATAAATCCAAATCTTCTGGAGTGCCAAGACCCCACATTTT
>Ga0181597_10000362_pt1 | contig 50448 bp, 30 predicted proteins | sample 041ome_5_FD_148647 | JGI IMG/M metagenome (GOLD analysis project Ga0181597, IMG submission 148647) | Coastal salt marsh microbial communities from the Groves Creek Marsh, Skidaway Island, Georgia - 041403US metaG (spades assembly) | ecosystem: Environmental > Aquatic > Marine > Intertidal zone... | reverse complement strand
CGACGAACGACGACGAACGACGACGACGCACGCACGCGACGGTTCGCGCCCTCGTCATCGTCATCCATCGTCGTCGTCGAGTGGTTCGCGGTGATTGATCACGCGCGAGCGCACGCATAGGACGTACGCATGCGTGAAAACTGCGTCGCACGCCCGTCGTCATCCATCGTCGTCATCCATCGTCGTCGTCGTCGTCGTCGTCGTCATCCATCGTCGTCGGTAGACGCGCACCAACACCCAAGACGAAATATCTTTTCGTGTGCGATGTCGTCACTGCACGACGACGACGACGACGACGACGACGATGACGACGGTCGACGTCGCGCCCGCGATACGCGCGCGACGAACGACGTCGAACGCATCGAGCGATACTAACGCGTTCGATGACGACGACGACGACGATGAGCGCGAGGTGACGATGATGGGCGACGCGGCTGACGCGGCTGACGCGGCTGACGATGACGACGCGTTCGACGACGAGGGCGGCGGCGTGGATGGCGTGGCGTCGCCGACGGAGTGTGTGATGTATGTGAGTTCGTATACGAATGTGGATATTCTCGCGCATCAGCCGGCGAGGCACGCGAGGCACGGGGAGGGGAAGATGACGACGACGACGACGACGACGACGTCGGTTGGCGAGGACGCGGACGACGACGCGGATGAACGCGGCGGCGGCGGCGTCGTTCGCGCCGAGGCGGTGGGGATGGCGATGTCGCAATATTCGCTCGATGCACGCGATGGGGATGAGAACGCATCGAGTGGCGATCGGGGCCGGTGTGGGGTGGCGGCGGTGCACGTGGTGGGCGTGTGCGAGCGCACGGGGCGCGCGCGGGTGTTGCGGGCGAAAGCGGCGCGACGCGGCGGATTGGAAAACGTTGCGTTTTTCGCCAAGCATCCGCATTTACCGCACGTAGCGTACGCGTCTACCGAACGCATTGATGAACGTGGTAAGGTGTTGGCGCTGAGGCTTATCGGGGATGACGGCGCGGATTTCGAAGTCGTCGGCGAGGCGTGTTCGGGCGGCAAGAGCACGTGCTACATGGGATTCGACCGCGACGGTAAACATTTACTCGCCGCGAGTTATTGGGACGCTAAATTGAGCGTGATTCCGTTGCAAGAAAACGGCGCAACTATGCATGCGCCAACGTTGACAATATCGCGACCCGAGGCGGATTACGTCGAACACGCCAAGCCTTCGATGGAGGAGCACTGGCGATTTCGTCAACGGTGGGCGCACACGCACTGCGTCGTCACCGAGCCGTACGAGCGACGCTTACACTTTGTCGTTGATTTGGGGTTGGATACGATTTTTATTTACAACGTCGAGTCCATGCAATGCGTGTCCGAGGTGGTGCTTCCGAAAGGAAAAGGCCCTCGACACTTGGTGTTTCATCCGACGATTCGCGCGGCGTACTTGGTCAACGAGTTGGATTCCACCGTGAGCTCGTTTCGCGTGTGTCTCGACGACATTGACAATCCACGTCTATCGTTGATGCAGTGCATTGGCTCGCTCCCAGAAGACGTGCAAGCTAAAAAGGTGTTTGATCCACGAGGGGCGTGGAAGGCGCACTCGCATTCGAGCGAGATTCGCTTGCATCCGTCGGGTCGTTTTCTCCTCGTTGGAAATCGAGGACACGACTCGATCGCCGTGTACGCCATCAATCAGGATGACGGATTAATCACGCTCATGGACATTGTCGCGAGCGGTGGTGCGTGCCCGCGTAACTTTAACTTTACCCCGTCAGGGAAATTCGTGCTCGTGGGCAATCAAAACTCGCACAACCTGGCGTCGTTTAGTTTCTGCGAGCACACCGGGCGCATGTCGATGGTGCACTGCTTGACGGATATCGTGTCGCCGAATTTTATTTGGACTTTGCCAAAAGTGCGTTAACTTAAAGTCGATGTTTTATGTATGTTGTAAACTTTCAATGTTAGGTAAGCAAGCGAATTAGTTGCCTCGACCACCCGAACGCTTGCCGCGGCCTCCGCGTCCGCCGGAGCGTTTTCCGCGGCCTCGACCACCGCCTCGACCGCCGCCTCGACCACCGCCTCGGCCAGCGCCTCGGCCAGCGCCGCGACCCGGGGTTACCTTCTCCGTCGGTGCGTCATCGTTTGGTTCGTCTACTAGAATGGAGTCCACGAATGCGTCATCGTCGCCCTCGAGCTCGCCTTCCTCAGCGTCGTCGTCGTCGCCTGCGTCGTCGTCGGTGGCGCCCGCATCGTCTTCAATTTCGCCATCTTCGTCGTCACCATGGGCTTCTTCGGTCGCGGCGGCATCTGTCTTTTCATCCGCCGCGAGCATTGCCGCGGGCGTACTCGCCGTTTCCGTCTTCTGCGCTTTCGCGGTCGGAGCTGCGTCGCTAGGCGCGGCGTCGGCGTCGTCAGCTTTGCGCTTCTGCCCTGCGGAAGCCGCGGCTTGTTTCTCATCGAGTTTCTGGCGGAGCTCATCCATCTGGCGCTGCAGCGCTGCTTTCTGTGCGGCCTTGGCAGAATCTTCCGCGTCAGTGTCGGGAGCCGCTTTCGCTGCCGGTTCTTGCGCCTTTGCCGAGGGCACGAAATCCTTCGCCTTGGACGCCAGCTCCGCCATTGGCGTGGGCGCTTCAGAGGAGACCTTTGGCGCCAACGGCGCGCCTTGCGCCGGAGGAGCGCCAGGTGGTAACTTTGGAACGAACGGCGCGGGTGTCGCCGAGGACAACTTGGCCAATTTACCTTCGAGAGCGATTCTAAGTTGCTCGGTAATTTTGAGCTTTTCACGCGCGGCGTCGAGTTCCTTCTGAAGCGTCGTGCACTTCGTCATGGCTTCATTCTTCTCATTTATCGCGGCGGTGAGCGCTTCGTCCTTGGCAGCGAGCGAGTCTTCGGTTTCTCGAAGCTTCTTAACCATCTCCATGAGCTCGGCTTGCTTCTTTTGCGCCATAGCTTTGAAACGATCGGACGACGGCGTTGCCGCGGAGGCGGCAGCCGCGTCGTCAGCCTTGTCTTCTTCCATCGCGTCTTCAGCTTTTTCGATAACGACGTCTTCAGTCTTTGCGGGTGTTGCGGGCGGCGCCTCGCGCGGCGCCGCGGCTGCTGTCGCCGCGGCTTCCGCACTTTTCACCGCTGCGCGCAACTTTTCGACTTCAACCTTCATTTCGGCTGACGCCTTCTCAGCCTTCTCAGCCTTCTCTGTCGCTTCCTTGACACTCACATTCGCAGCGTCGAGCTCAGCCTTGGCAGTGGCAAGCTTTTCTTCGAGATCGCTCGCACCCTTCGAGTTTTCTGCCGCCGCAGCTTCAAACGCCGCGAGTTTTGCCTCCATCTCATCGCGCGCCTTACGCCATTGCGGCAACGGCGTTTTCTCTGGATTGTAGGCGGCGATGTGCTTCATGCTAATCGCCAATTGACTCTTCGCCTTATCCGCGCGCGTGGTTTCGCTCTTGAGTTCCTCCTTCGTCGTTGCAAGCTCTGATGTCGTCGCTTCGAGTTCAGTTTTCATTCGAGTGAGCTCTGTGGCGTCGACTTCGCCGTACTTGCTCACGAGCTTCTCTGAACGTTCCTCCCAGCGCTTGGCTTCTTTACGCAACGCCGCCATTTCAGAGTCATGCGTGTCAACCGCAGCCTTGGCCTTGATGAGCTCTTCTTTGGCCAAATCACACGATTTCGTCAGCTCGCTCTCACGTTTCTTGAATGCCGCAATGTCAGCCTTGGCGGCGTCAATTTCGGTGCGGAGAGCGCTGTTCGTTTGCTCAATCGCGTTGAGTTGCTCCACCTTTTGTAACAGAGATTGATGTTTTTCTTCGCCCATCGCGTCCGTCTCCGCTGCTTGCAAACGCTGTCGCGCACTTTCAGCCTCTTGCCGCGCACTTTCAGCCTCGCGTTGGAACGCATTGCGTTCGTTCGTGAGCGTGGACACTTGCGCGAGCGCCGCATCCTTTTCGGCGCGCAAATAACGCAACACTTCACCCTCCTCGCCAGACTTTGAATCCGTTGCTTCGGACTTGGACTGTTCAATCATGTTATGCAATAGCGTGTTTTGTTTGGTCAGCTCCGCAACCTTAGTTTCGGCGGCACGCTTTGCAGAGTCCAATTCGCCCATATCCTTCGCCACCTTGGCTTGCGCTTCGGCGAGCGCGCGCTCCGCTTTTGCCTTGGCCTCCTTGGCTTCAGATAATGACTTTTCAACGACAGCTTTGGCGTGTTCCACCGCGACGAGCTTGCCAGCGTCTACCTTACGTGCAGCAACTTCGGTTTCGTATTGACTTTGCACTTGCTGCCACTTTGTGTGTTGATCTTCGACATCCTTCACCGCCTTTGCCGCGCGTTCCTCGGCGGCTTTCGTCGCCGCGGTGGCGCGCTCAAGATCAGCTCGTGCGGTCGCAAGATCGGATTCAAGTTTCTCAAAGTTTGCAACCTTCGCCTCTGCATCTTGCAAGGATTTTGTGAGCTTAGCTTCGACTGACTTTGCGGAATCTGCCGCATCCTTCTTCAATTTGGCGCATTCCTTCTTCAACGCCGTCGTCTCCTTTGCGGTCTCTCTTTTGTGTGTCTCAAACGCTTTGGTCATCTCCTTCAATGCGGAATCGCTTTGTTCAGCGAGATGCTTATACTGTATCGTATGTTTCTTCTCGGCTTCTGCGGCCTCCTTCGCGGCGTCCGCAGCCTCGCCCGCTTTGAGCGCCGCCTGGAGCAACTCTTGCTCACGCGCCGCGGTCAACGCGCCTGTAGCCCCGGCGGCGATCACGGATGGCTCGGTCGAACCAGTCATGCGCGATGCCGAGCGCAACTTTTCTTCCGTTCGCGCCAGCGTAGATTCTAGCATCTCAAGTTTTGCTTCAGCAATGTCTGCTCGCTTCTCAGCCTCGGATGTCTGCTCCTTGAATTTAGCGCTCAAGTCGACGTCAGACGCCGCGCGCTGCGCGTACTCTGAACTCGCCGCGGCGTGTGCGGCGAGCTGTTGTCGACTGCGTTCGCGTTCGATATCCAACTCAGATCGAACTCGACTGTAATCTTGCTGGAGACGGTTTACTTCTTCGGATAAGCGTGCGTGCTCGCGCTTGTGTTCTTCTTCACGCGTGGATGAAAGCGAAAGCGCGGCGTCGCGTGAAGCCTCCAACTTGGCTTTAACACCTTCAGCACTAACGACGATCTCCGAAAGACGTGTCTGTTCGCTCATAAGCGATGCTCGTTCTGCTTCGAGTCGTACGAGTTGTGTTTGTGCGTTCCGTGCGCGTTCTTCAGCGGACTCGAGGTTGGCGGCTTGCGTGCGCAACGCAGCTTCGTGCGTTGCATTTGCTCGCGACAAGCTTGACGTCTTCTCCGTCAGTGCGTTCACCTCACGCTGTGACGCACTGTATTGAGCGTCGAGTCGTTCGAACCGTTGACGTTCAAAGTCTGCAGCAGCTTTCGCGGCATTAGCTTCGCCACGAGCCGTGGCTGCCGCCTCACGGTGCTCGTCCACTTGGCGCTGCAAGCCATTAATGCGCTCAGTGCTCTCGCGCTTCAGCTTGTCCAAATCGTGCGTCAACTCTTTATTCAAAGCCACGAGCTCGTTATTGGTTTCCATCATCGCAACACCACTTCCACCGCTAATCGCGACGAGTTCGGAATTTCTGTTCTCGTGCTCGCTGAGTTCAGACGCGTCGCCGTTACCGCCACCCGTGGCTGACGTGTACAGCGTCTTGTACATATCACGTTGACGAACAATCGCTTGCACGATGTTCTCTTGCTGCGCGCGCTTGTTCGAGAGCTCTTCAAGTTGTCGGGAAGTTTGTTCCTTCAACTCTTGAAGCTTTCGTTCGTACTCTTCGCGCGCATCCGAGGTCTTGGACTCTTGCGCTTCGGACAATTCGCGAATAACGAATAACATTTCTTGGTTCTTCGCCTGCAACGATTGGATATCAGTGAAGTCAACCAATCGTGACGTGATGACAGCTTGTGCATCGCTATCATTGCGACCATCCATGCGAGGCAGTGGCAACGGCGGACAACCCTTGAGCTCGTTGACCTCATTCAACAACAGTGCGACCTGGCGAGCCAAATCCGCGCTTTGCGCCTTGAAACCGTTGATAGTGCTACTGTGGTTGCGTCTCTCAACGTTTGCGGCGTTTAGCTCGGCTTGGATGGCGTACCGTGCGCCTTCAGACTCTTGCAATCGTGCTTGAAGCACTTGATGCGACTGCAACGCGCGCTCATACTCTTCGCGCTGTTCTGCGATGAGCGGCGCCTTTTGTTCCAAGTCGACGAGAATGGCATCCAAATGTTCTTGCAACTCTCTTCGCTGCGCCTGCTCTAAGCGGAGTGCGTCCTCGGCTTCGACGTACTTTGTGTAAAGCTCAGTCATCGACATACCTTCGCGGCGAAGTGCCGCCGCACCAGCAGCTGGGGACATGGCCATGAGGAGCTCTGCGTTTGGCAACCGGTGCGTCGGCTCCGCAGGCGCAATCGCCGCGGCGCTCGCCTTGCTCTTTACATCTGCAAGCTCCTTGAGCGCCGCTTCCTTGGCGTGCGTAGCCTCGGCGAGCGCGACACTGAACTCAGTCTTCTTGCCAGCAAGCATCGATTCCGCCGTTCGCAATGTGTTCTCAAGCGCCTTGATTTGTTCGTCTCGTTCGCGCACTTGTTCTTTACTCACTTCGGCGATACGTCGTGCCTTGGATACTTCCTTTTCGAAGTCACCTTCATTGCGCGCCAAGTCAAATTGTGCAATTTTAAGCTCCTCTTCCAACACAGTGACGCGCGCCTCGTTCATGGAAGCACTCTCTTTCACTCGAGCGAGTTCGCGCTGTTGGCTCGCGCTCAAACTTTGAGCCGCTTCTAAATCTTGCGCCATCTTCAAAGCATCCGCCGAAGCGGACTTTCTTGCCGCGAGTGCCTCGGCCGACTTGTCCTCCAATTGTTCTTTCAACCACGCGTTGTGCTCGCCCAAGACTTTGACTTCGCTCTCAAGCTTGATGTTCTCCGCGCGCGCCGCGCCAGCGCGCGCGGTTGCTTCTCGCGCGTCAGCCTCAGCCTTGTTCTTGCCTTGCACAGCCGACTCCAGCGCACTGACGTAGCCAGCAATAGACGCCCGCATCGTTTCACCCTCTCGTTCTTTCCGCGCGTGCATCTCGAGTAATTCACGCTTACTCGCGCGCGCTTCGTCCCTTTCGCGTGTTGCGCGCTCCAACGCCTCCCCTTTCTCTTTCCCAACTCGTCGCGCCTCCTCCGCCGCCTCGCGCGCCGCATTCGCATCGGCCACCGCCTTATCCTTCGCCACATTCGCATCACCCAACGCATTCCTCACCCCATCTAATTCATCCCGCAACGCGTCGTGTTTACGCCGCATCACCATCGCGAGGTGCTCGCGCTCAATCTCCTTCGCCTTGTCCCGCGCCACCGCCGCCGCGGAATCCCCATCGGGCGTCCCAGGTCGCGCCGCGTCACCCATCGTCACCCGCGCGTCGTGCGTGACGTCGCGAACCCCCCCGCGCGCGTCGTGCTGTGCGGCGTACGACGTTCAATCCATGGATTTCTTTTTTTTTCAAACGTCTTCGCGCGCCATACCCTTCTCGCGCGTTCGCCTCCTTCTCGCGCGCGCCCGCACCGCACAACGCGCCGCGATGGTGCTCGTGGACAACGATGCGTTCTTAACCGAACTCACGCGCATGTTCGAACGCACGCGCGAGCGCGGCACGGTGTCGACGACGATGAAACACGGCAAGGTGTACGACAGACCGAGACCGAAATCCGTGCGCAAGCTCGAGCGCGCGACGGCGGCTGAGGCGATGGCGAACGACCCGTCGTGGGGGGTGATCGTGCGCGCGAGCGATGGGAAGAAGAAGGTGTCGACGTTCGTGTCGAAGACCGCGGGAGAGGCGTTCGGGAAGAGTTTACAGACGGTTCAGCTTGCGTACATCGATGGGTTGATGAAAAAGGCAAAGAAGAGGACGCCCAAGGCGAAAAAGCCCAAGGCGACGAACGCGGCGGGTGCGGCGGGCGCGGGCGCGGCGACGGCGAACGCACCGGCGCCGACGCCGACGCCGCCGGCACCGACGACGGCGGCCAAGGCGGCGGCGGGATCAAAGGCGAAATCAAAGTCAAAGAAGGGTGGCAAGAAGAAGTAGACCGTAGCTCGCATCGTAGGATCACAACACTCATCATTCGGTGGAATCTCGCACGCGAGATGTGTAACAACAAACGAAACATACGCACACACACATGCACACATACGCGAGAGGAAACGCGCGTCATCCGTCGCGCGACGTCGCGCGTCAGGCATGGAATCGTACGTAACAATCGAACACGTTTTCGCGCGTTATTTTTTTTGATTGATATCCAGTGGTATTATATGCGTAAACAGTATGCATTGCCATCTCCGTCACGTCACAGCCGCGGGCGATCGCCTGGAACTTCCGGCACTTCTCGCCACGCGACGAACACGCCCGCGTCCCGCACGCACACAAACGCACTTAAACGCACAGTAATAATGTTGTCCACGAAGCTCACGCTCGGCGCCATCGCCGCGCTCGCCTTGGTTGGCGGTTCTAACGCCGCAGCCATGGAGCTCACCGATGCGACCTTCGATGCTGAGGTTGCGTCCAGCGGGAAGTCGTCTTTTGTGAAGTTCTACGCCCCGTGGTACGTATAAATATATCGCGTATTCGACGCCAGCGCGCTGTGAACGCGTGTTTTGATCGCGTCATCCGTCGATAGACCGGATGATTGGATACCAACACTAATCGTGATCTCGAGATCTCATCTTGTTGCGTTCGGCGCGGGTGCGACGCGACGCGCGGTTAACGTGCCGTGAGAGCTATTGAACTATGACTGACGGTCGTGTTCTTTTTGATTTTGCACAGGTGCGGACACTGCAAGGCTATCGCGCCGGCTTGGAAGCAACTCGGCGAGGCTTTCGCCGACAACGAAGACGTGATCATCGGCGAAGTCGACTGCACCAAGGAAGAGTCCACGTGCCAAAAGTATGGCGTGCAAGGTTACCCGACGTTGAAGTACTTCACTGGCGCCACTGCGGCGACTGGTGACGCGTACCAAGGCGGCCGTGACTTCGAAGCGCTTAAGGCGTTCGCTACGGAATCCTTGGGCCCTACGTGCGGTGCGGAAAACATCGACCTTTGCGACGCCGACCAAAAGAAGGTGATTGCGGAAAAGCAAGCTTTGGCCCCGGAAGCGCTCGATGCGGAAATTGAAGGTCTTGAAGGTGAAATCAAGAAGGCTGGTGACGATTTGGATGAACTCTTGAAGAGCCTCCAAGCGCAATACGAGGCTGGCAAGAAGGCGAAGGACGACACCGTTGCCGCCATCTCCCCGAAGATGGCGCTCTTGCGCTCTGTGCAACGCGCCAACGTCGCGAAGACCACTGAAGCGAAGACCGAACTCTAATGACGCGGTTGCTCTGACACGTACGTAGAATGTCTCGATACCTCATGAATGTATTTAGCGTTTTTGTTACAACACCGTTGAAATATCCTATATAAAAATCAATTCACTTTGTGAGCAAAGCCTCGGGCGATGCCTCCTCTCCCTCGCGTGGGCGCCGATGTCGTCATAAAATGATCCCACGACACCCATTCGCCACGCTTACCGTAGTACTCTTGAGGTGACTTTGGCATGTTCCATGGCCTGTGCCCGGCTTTACACCAGTTGAGAAATAACGACCGGCTGCCAGACTCAAACTTCCACTTGTTCATTTCTGCTCGAGACTCTTCGTACGTCATACGCTCGGTTCGCAAACGCATTTTACCTACTTTAGCAATCTTCTCTTTTGAGTGCTGCCGTAACGCGTATCGTAAATCATTACGACCTTGCTCGATGAGTTCAGCATCCGTCGGTACAAAGATGATCGACGCCTTTTTAGCGCCGCTTACAGTCGGGGCGCCGATGTCGTGTTCAATCGCGAACGCACGCACCGCCTTAGCGGCGGCGTTGATAGAATCATACGCCCCTCGACCTCCTTTGCTCGGCTCTAAACCCATTTTTGTTGCGACTACGCTAAATCCACCGTGGATTTTGATAAACTTGACCAAATCATCACGGTCAAGTTCTTGAAGTTGCGCTGCGCAGGGCAACTGTCCAGGACGCACACCAACCTCGGCGATACTTTCTTCGTCTCCTAGCACGTCTAATATTTCATCGCGCAAGGTTTCGAATGACAATAGATGACGATTTTCAATACGGCGCACCGGCTGCCAGCCGAGCTCTTTTGCGACGGCTTTATATCCACCGTGCAAGACCACAGCGTGATGTAAATCCCAACGGCGAGCTTCGAGCAGGTGGGACATCGTGGGCATGACTGGTGAGTCCAAACCACCACCATCGTTTTCAATCGGTGGCTCAATACGTAAGGCACCGCTGATATCGTTATACCAGTACGACTCACCGTCGTCGTTTTCTTCAATCCAAAACGCATCCACTAAATTGAGCAGCGCGGATTCTAAGTTGTCGAGGTTGTCCCAATAGTACCACGGTGCCGCGTCCGGACGCAGATCTAACTCTAGCGCCACTTCACGCCAATCTCCTAGCGCATCGACGCGTTTGACTAAATCTTTCATGTTTTCATTCAGCAGCGTTTGACGCTGAGGCATGCCAAACGTGTCCGTGCCCAACGTTTTGCAATACGGCAATAAATCGTTACGCAACTCCCTGAGCTGTACCTCCCGCAGCGCCAAATCCAGCAATCCATCTGGTGGGTCTAAGAATAACGCTTGCGCGTTAGGGATCCATCGCGGAAACATCGACGGCACGAAAGGCACATAGTGTAACGGTTTGTCCCCGAGCGATGTCGCGTGTAAGCCTTCAACGAGCAATAAATACGCATTGTCCGTGTCCATCTCGCCAACTTCGACCACGTCATCGTCACCCATCGTGAGTGCCCGATCCATTAACGATAAAAATGCCTTTTCATCGTCGCTCAGCTCACCAGTGGCGCTTTCAATCTCTAATCCTTCGCTCAACAGTCGCGCCGCCGCGTCCGCAGCCGTCGCTTCGCGTCCGCCGTCACTCGTCTGCTTCTTGTCTCTATCTCCCTCATCACTTCCCTCGTCGTCGCCCATGGACATCGCCACGACGCTCGTCACAATACCAACCAATCTATCTGGCGCATCATCGATGTACACTTCCCATCCGACGAACGCCGCGGCGTCGCGTAACGCCACGCCTCGCTCGCCCGCGCTCGCGCGCCACGGGAGCTCTTCCCGCCCGAACGCGTCGACACCTGCGTCGTCGCCGCCGCTAACGCCGTCATCGTCGCTCGTAAACCGCGCATGTGCATCGCCGTCTACCGCGTCATCGTCGACGACGGCGCGCGCGACACCGAACCGTCGTCGAATCGGTCGCCGGCGCATGGGCCGCCGACGCGTCGCGTGCGCGCTCGTACGCACCGCCCCGCACGCGCTCGTGCTCGCACCGCGCGACGCCGACGCGCGCGTCATGGCAAACACCGCCACCGACGCGTCGGCCGCCACCGCCGTCGTCGTCGAGGTCGCGCGCGCGCGCGTGAGTGCGGCGTCAGTGCGCGACGCTTTGGGACCATGTCCACGCGCGGCTCGCGGTTAGAGGCGCGGAATCAGCGCGAACCCTTGGCGCAGGAGGCGCGCGTGAAGTCGTGGGAAAAACGGTGTGTGTGTGTGTTTGTGTGTGTGTGTGTGTGTTCGTGCGATGGAGCGCTCGTGCGCGGTCGAGCGCGCGCGAGAGAGAGACAGAAGAGAGATGCGTTGTGTGCGAGAGCGCGTGATGACGAAAACGTTGGTTTCCTCGCGCGCGTCGCCTTGGATCGCGCGCAAGGAGATGCGCACGCGCGTGTGGCGTGTATGCGGTCGCAATTTGCGTCCCGACGACTGACCGTGACGCGCGCGTCGTGCGCGATGCCACGTCGTTTCGCAGGTGGGTGGATGGCGCCGAGAAGAATAAGACAAAGTTTTATAAATGGATGCCGGTGATTGATGCGAAGGGCGTGGACGTCGAATCGCGCGCACGCGGTGCGGCGGGATCGCGATATGAAGTCATCCCCACGCCCGTTGCGATGGATGCGGACGATGCGTGAGGGTTGGTGAGGGTCATCGTCGTTCTCCGAGACGGGCGCGCGTATTCGGTACTCGTTCTTGTGTGTAATCTAATCTCTAGAATCCCTAGCTCTCATCGTGCGTGCGTCAATGTCGCGAAAGTTCTGCGTTTCAGTTGTGCTGCGCTCTCGCGAGTGTCCTAGCGCCTTCGCGTGAGGGATTTTGGCGGCGGTTTGGTCGAGGGAGTCTTTCGATGCCAGACGCGCTTGTCCTCCTGCAACGGTCGAGGCAGGCTCGCGGCGATGAGCGCACCGACAGCCAAGAACCCTATGGCAGCGATAACGTTCATCGAGACGTGTTCTGCCGGTGTCGTTCGTCGTTCGATCGAATCGTGAGCGTGAGTGTGAGGTACAACGCGCTACAAATGGCTAAATCGCTACAAAGGAGGCAACGCTCGACGGCACGTCGGACATTCCTGTTTAATGTCTATCCATCGCGTGAGACACTCTGGATGGAAGAAATGATTGCAAGGTGTCACCATACGCTCGCTCGGCGTGCGGATCTTGACGTGATTCATGCAAATGACGCAGTCAGCGCCCGACGTGACATCACCCATTTCGATGTCGCGTTCGCCCGTCGCGTCGTCGCCTTCAACAAATCCGCATTGCGCGAGCACGTCCTCGGGAACTCGCCGATGATAGTCGTACACTTCTGGGAATATGCCTAGGTCTCCGATACCGTAGCGTGGATCGATGTAGTGCTGACACATCAACACGGCGACTTGCGCCGTCGTCCACGCCACGAGCAAAATGCAGTGTGCAAAATTCGGCCTAAGATGTATGAAATTCGATGGACAACCGAGCACGTACAGTGGAATGGCGAGTCGCAAGTACGACGTCGCGACAACATACGACGGCTTCAAAGCTTGCCGTTGGTTGTAGTATGCGTTCCTCAGGATTTGTGGGATCCAATACGAGTTTATGAAAACCAAAAACCAGATGAACTTGTTCGCCGTCCAATACATCAACAGCAATCCAAAGATGAACGCCGCGTAGAATCTCGAATACACTGCGCTAATGTCAGTGCGAAGTTCCAACCATCCTTGGACGTGTGGCCGCCGCGCGCGCCACGCCTGCACGAGTAGCCGCATCTCTAAAATACTAAATAGTACAAAGTACCCGCTGGCCACCACACCGAGCGGGGCGAACAAGTCATCGATGAGAATGCCCATGGTGAGATGCGTGAGGCAAAAGTAAGAATCGACCACCGAACGCATGCCTACTGTGGCGATTGAAATACGCATCATCGATGAAGGCGTGCTGCTCGCATCGATTTGCCGTAACAAGATGTGACCTTGCGCGATGAGCGTCAGGACCAAAAAGTATGTGTAAAATCGCACTTTACGATAAAACACCTTCACTGACTGACTCTTCAATTTTAAATGCACTGTGATGCCGCAGTTATCGCTCACAAATTTCCCAACTAAACCCGCTTCGCTTGTCATGTCTCCAAAATCTAACGGACGTGCGTCCTCCATTTGCTCATCGAGCACGTCTCCAAGGTCTTCCCGCTGTGGCTCTCGATTTCTAATGCGCTGCTCGCGCGCTCTAATGATCGTCGGTGACTCATTGCTAAACGTTCCAGGATTAAGATAACCGTGCAGCTTGAATGAACACACGCTCGGGTACGTGCCGACGCTTTCTTCTCCGATGAACTTCGCCCGAGCGCCTCGGCCTTGTCGCGTCACGCCGTCGCCTCTGTGATACGAATCTTTCGACTCGAGGGATGCGAGCTTTGCACCTCGAATAGATTCTCGAGGAGTACCAATGATATCCACCGCAATCGCCCGCATCGTTCGTCTGTACGCCGACGCATCGAAATAACTATCAAAGACGCTGGAATTCGTCACCGACAGAAACGACTCTGTCGTCTTTTCTTCGCCCCGCATGTAAAGTGTCCCCGACGTTTCCGCGTACACGCCCTCTAACGGCACGTGTACATCCTGCATGCTCACGTACGCATCCTTGCGAAACACCATATCCGCCACGACGGATTGCACGCGTGAGTTCTCATCAAACCGAGAACGCACTTGAAGCGTGCAAGCGCCGCTCAACAACCCCGTCTTTGTCAACGCGGTCGCGTTCGCGCGCGACCGCGCATCGAGCCACCACTCACCCTTAAACGTGCCTTCCACCGCGCGCGGATAGATTCGCGTCTGCGCGACGTCTGTCGCCTCAGCGCGCGATGCCAACACCACGAATGCCATGAACACCTTGAACAACATCCCGCGCATCGCCCAGCGTCGTCGCGCGCGCGCGCGCATCGCCCGCTCCATCTACGCCCGCGTCGCTATCGCGCGTCCGAGCGCATGGTAGTCCGCGCGCACGGAGGGAAAAGCGCGCGACGCTGTGGCGCGTGACTCGGCACTTTCGTGCACGCGACATGGGACGCGGGTATAAGCCCGCCAAGGGCGGCCGCGGCGGACGAGGAGGCAACCGTAACGACGATAAGGCTCCGGGCGAGCGCACAAAGGTACGCGCACGATGCTCGCGCGCGAATGGCGACGAGAGAGGCCGTGATTGATGTATCGATGGTTGTGGTTGTGGTTTCGACGGACTGACGGTGGATGTGTGCGCGTCGACGACGATAACAGTGGCGCAAGGACCGCGATGAGAGCTCGTCGGATGAAGAGGATGATTCCGATGACGACGTCAGCGGATCTGACGACGACGACGAGTCTGAAGACGAGTCTGAAGACGAGTCTGAAGACGAAGGACCTCGTCGACCGGCTGCTGGGGAGTTGCCTCCGAATAGCGATAGCGATGACGACTCTGACGACGACGATGATTTGAAAGCTATGATGGCGCCGCGAGAAAAGAAGCCTGTAGAGCCGACCGCGGAGGAAATTTTGGCGACAAAGACGAAGAAGCAACTCGCGGCTGAAATGGAAAAGTTGCGCCTGGTTCGTGAAAGACGAGAGGCGCAAGCCAGAGCGCGAATCGAAGCGGATGGCGGCATCGATCGATATAAAGTGAAGAAGGAAACTGGGAATGACAGTGACAGCTCCGATGATAGTGGAAGCGATGACGACAGCGAAAGCGATTAGTCAACGAGTTATACAGCATCTTGCGATTAAAAAATATTCTATTATGTGCCTGCGGCTCGGTTGAGCGCGTCTTTTCGAAGCATGCTTTCAATAAAGAATTCGCCCGCCTTGTACGAACTACGCACGAGTGGCCCAGAGGCGACGTATCGAAAGCCTATTTCTTCCTCCCCAACCTTTTTCCAGTAATCAAACTTCTCAGGCGTGACGAACTCCTTCACCGGAAGGTGCTGCGGCGTCGGTTGCAGGTATTGCCCGAGGGTAAAAATATCCACACCGGCATCCTTGCACGCCCGCATGCATTCGCGGATTTCATCATCTTCTTCCCCAAGGCCGAGCATGATGGATGTTTTCGTCACCAAGCCTTCCTTCGAGGCTTTGGCGTGGCGCAGTACCGAGAGCGACTGCTCGTAACCAGCGCGCGGGTCGCGCACGCGCTTTTGCAACCGCTCCACCGTCTCCACATTGTGCGCGAATACGTCTAAACCTGACCGCGCCAAGTGGGCGACCGCCTCCAAATCGCCTTGAAAATCTGGTGTCAACGCTTCGACGAGCACAGAGCTCTTAATCTTTTTCAAAGTCCGCACGGTGCGCGCAAAGTGCTCGCTCCCTCCGTCTGGTATGTCATCCCTATCCACTGAAGTCAACACAATGTACCCGACGCCCCATTCCGCAATGGCGTGCGCGGTGTTTTCGGGCTCGTCTTCATCCGGAGGCGGCGGCGTCTGCGCCGTATTCACCGCACAGAACCGACATCCTCGCGTACACGTGTCGCCCAACAACATCACCGTCGCCGTCCCGGTGTCGCCGTTCCAGCACTCCCCAACGTTCGGGCACATCGCTTCCTCGCACACCGTATTCAGCTTTAGTCCCGTGAGTGACGAGCTCAAATACTCAAACCGCTCGCCCGACGGCGCGCGCTGGCGCAACCACGGTGGCTTTTTCAACCCCGGCGGAAGACCCTTTATGCTCGGAGCGGCCGTCGAGCTCTCCCCGAACGCCGCCTCAATCGTCCCCGCCGTCGGTCCACACATCGCCGCCGCCGCTTGCACCGCGCGCGGATTCGGCGTTCGCTCCACGACCACGCCGTTCGACGCCGCGAGCGCCACGAGTTCACCGAACGCATCCGTCTGCTCCAACCGCTCGCGCTCGCGCTCGGCGTCATCCGACGCCCCATCCGTCGCGCGCGCGATCGCCAACGCGCGCGCCGGCGCACGGTGCGACGCATACGCCGTCGACGCACGCGACGCGCGTGCCGGAGCGCATCGCACGGGCGATGCCGCGACGGTGCGCATGGCTGTGACGTGTGCGAAGACCTCGGGGCTGCCGACGACACTTCGCGCCGCGACGCATGCGTTCGAGCGCGGTGCGCGATTGACGATAGACTCGATGCGCGCGCGCGGACGAGCGTGCGCGGGAGTGCATTCGCGCGATGCGCGGCGCTATCGGCATTCGCGCGCGCGATTGAACGCGGCGGAGCGCGATCGGGGGCGTGGACCCTCGCCAGCCGCCGGCGGGAGGTTTTCGGGAAGAATCGCGGCGTTTGATGGCGATGTGGGACGCGCGTGGGCGCGCGTGCGCGGGTTTCGCTCGTGAAATGAATGGTTCGTTCGCGAACGGGGAGTCGGTGTGGGCGAAACCGTCGGTCGTCGTCGTCGGGCGTCGCGATGAAACTCTACCTGCAAACACGCCAGTTCTGCTTCTGAGCGCGTCTGTGAAGAACGGTATTGAATCTGAACGTACGATGACGACGACGGCGGCGCTGACGACGAAATGTCAGGATATCAAGTCCCGTCGATTTGCCTTTGTGTTTTGTTTTTTTTATCGTTCGCGCGAGAACCTCTCACAGTGTCAGAGTGTCAAGATATAACGCTGATTGCCACCTTGGGTGAGTAGGGATAGTAACCGTGCTTTCGTGGTGCGATCGATGATGGATGTTTTTACCGTCGTCATCAACCTACTACTCAAGTGACATTTCACGTTTTGTTCTTACTTTTCACGCGCGATTGATGATTCCAATGAAGACGAAAATATTAGATGACGAATCTGACAGTTCACGCTTTCGCGGTCTTCGCGAATGTGAGCGCCGTTTCGACGGCACATGATTGAGAACAGAGGCATTTGTCTGAGGAAAACATCATCGTCGTCGCGTTTTTTCTTGCTTTCGTCGTTCGTTCGTGTGTGTCCTCGTGTGTAATTTAATAGAATAAGCCGACTAAATTTTCATCGTTCGACGCCGTGCTCATGACGCTCGCGTAGTAGTCGCCGAACAACATCGGTAGACAATAATGCGACACTGGAATCGTCGCGATGAGTACGGCTGGGTAAAAGATGGCGAATCCCGGGGCTTTTGATGCAAGAAGTCGACACGTGAACATTGCACCAAACATCAAAGTTTGAATACTGGTGTATGCGTGTAGCACGCGTTTCGGCACGCGTCGCAGAAATCTCACGGGCGCCACCGTCGATCCCAAGAGGCGTTTCACGAGGCCATTCGTAAAGAGCGACGACAAGCCCATAAACACTAAAAAGCCAGAAAGACTTGCAATCGGTATGTGACCAATGGTGTCTGTTCGAAAGAAACACACAATCAATGTGCATATGTGCGCGGCGAAATTTGTAACTCGAGTCTCCACAGTTTCGTAGACTCTCGTTCGAACGATGCCATGACGATAGGAATCCGACGTCATGGCGAGCGATCGAGCGTGCATGTGACTGTGCGGCAACGCAGGCACAGACGGAGGTAATCCAAACAAGCTCGTGACGACGGTTAGAATGCCGACAACTAGCATGTCCCAGTTGTACGCGCTGCCTTTCACAACTCTGTTTTCAGATCGGCACGTCAACATGGCGGCGATGTTTGTTTCGAGAGCGATTTGCGCGGCAAGCATCGACGCCGGTAACAATGCAAGTACCCAATACGACGGTTGAAGGGAAGCAAAGTTGACAATTTGAGGCAAAAACGCGATGTTTGGGACGTAATCCCGCACACGCTCGACGCTAACGTTTGGTACCGCAAATGAAAGAAGCGTGAGCGACGCGATGCTCAGAATAGGTGCCACGTCGCTCACGATGACGCGTACGCCTCTTCGAATCGAGTGCGATGTTCGGAACGTCAAGATCTTGAACGCAAGCGCGACAGTGCCAATATGAAGCATGAGGTATTTCAGGAACATGGCATCGTCTGCCATTTTGGCCTTCATCGAGCCGACGGCGGAGAAACCCGTGTACACAAACGTAAGCGAAACAAACAACGCCAGCTGCTCGCTTGTAAAGCGATTGATACACAACATCAGCTCCGCGCCGTTGAGAATTGCGAATGCAATGATGATGAGTCCTGCATACAGCCCAGTTATTGATAGAAACACAAGAAAATTGACGTTAAGCGCGGTGGACCAGGACCTCATGACTTTAATGAACGTAACCGTCGGTCCGGACGTTCTCAAGACGAGCAGCGCTTGACCACCAACAATTGCAAAGACTGTATTGCACAGCGCTTCGGACAGTAAAAAGTCCACATGTGTCATTTGGCGCGCTGAGCTTTGCTGCAACGACATCCCGAGCGCGAGGCATGGTATCAACGTCGATGAGAATAACCACACAGTTGTGCTAAGTACGTTTACGACGACTCGGCGCGACGCAAATCCATTTGTCCAATCTGAGATGTACCACGGTAATCGACGTCGTATGTCCGAGACAATTCCGCTACACACTCGCTTAGAATGAGGCATCTCTTCTTCGACCACGATCTCGTCAAATGCTCGCATCGCTCTTTCGAGAAAACTCCCCACCGATGAACATATGTCATCTTCGTTTTCAGCTTGCATTGCATCCGCGATGAATGATTCGTCACTAAGGAGCGTGGCCATGGTGTGCGATGTCGCATAAGCATTTTTCGCAGGAGGTGTTGCGTCGCCGCTCAGTACGAGACACACGAATCGAATCGACCCGTCGTCGCCTCCAGAGTTGCCGTCATCAAATGGCGTTGCCAAACGCGCAAGAATTACAATGCGTTGATTTTCAAGCACTCGCGACGTATACGGAACCACGACGGCAGACTGCGTGTAGAACGCTTGCTTAAACGCGTGCGCTTCGCTATCATCCAAAACGTCGTCTGTGGTGTTCGTTTGGTCGATCACGAGTTCGCGCGACATCGTTTCGGCCGGAATCGCTCCGAATCGAGGCTGCGCCGCGACGCGTTCCAACATCTCGCGCGCAATCAACGACGGGCACGCGCACTTGAAGGGATCTTCTGCATCATGAATTCTAACATCCAGCATGATTTCGAAATGCACGCTCGTGCTCGGCGTCGAAAAGGCATCAATCACCGCGGACGCCGGCGCTCGTCCCGCGCACATTTTAATCAGGTCTCTTCGCGCTTGCAACTCAACACGCACGGGCTTCAACGGTAACACGCGACACGTGCGCCATACACACATGCTCTGTACGCTGTCATCCCCATCGCTCGAAGCCTGGGTGAGTAACGTATTCGTGCGCGCGGTGTACGCGCGACGAACGCTGGCGCCTGCTCTGACATCTTGGATGTCGCGCGTCGCCGAATCATCCAAAGCTTCTCCCATCGACGCACGCTCGACGTCTCGAGGCGCGGTGTCCATTGCGTGCGTGACGACGTCATCGTTAGAATCCATGCGTCGCGGCGTCGTGCGCGCGGTGCGGTGAGATATGAGGTGTACATTGCGCAGTCGTGTTACAATTTGGCTATGCGTTGGCTATAAACGCGCCTTGGAGCTCTGTTAACGCATCGCCGACGTCTTTGAGTTTCATCGTCGCCGGGTCGCAATGTCTATAGCGTCCCTGTCCATTCTTACCGGTGCTTCCGTCGACATCGCCACGTACGGGTAAGCCGAGCACGGCGGTGGCGGCGACGTATTCTCGCATGAGCTTTGGGACGTCGCCGATACGTACATCTTCCACATCGCACGCCGCAATGTGCTGCCGAAACGCGGCGTCGTTGCCTTCGAACACGTTTATCGTCTCGGTGACTTTTAATCTCGCGCGTAAATCATCGATGAGCGACCGCGAGGACGCCCGCGGTGGAGTCGAATCGTCGAACGGCGTCGACGCGTCGGCATCCGCGCACAACCACCAGGCATCATCGCACGCCTTGGCACCGTTAAAACCTCCAAAACTCAAACACCTTGATTTCCCCACCATTGTAAGCGTTTGATACGCTCGAGGACCAGGACCGGTGCCCTCGCCCGTGAATTGCGCGCGCTCCCATCGCGCGTTTTCACCGTCTAAAAAGTGCGCATCGTCAAAATACACGCGCTTCTTCGCCAACCAACCATCTTCGCCGACGCCACCGGCGATGACGACGTTGGCCACGTTCGGCGTCATCGTGAGTACGCCCATAGCGTGCCCAGCTCGCGCCGCAGGGGCATGGCCACGCAAGACGAGCTTGACCCAACGCCAACCGTCTCCGTCCCGTCGCAAGCACCAGGTATCGCTAAACGCCGCCCCATTCGCCCCTTGGCCGCCATGAATCAGCACGTTCGGCCCGTACAGCACCATGGCGTGCCCACTTCGCGCCTCCGGCGACGTGCGCCCACCGCTCGCGACCGCGCCGAGCGTCTCCATCGCCATTCTCGCCCCCGACGCCGCGAGCTCGTCAAAGACTTCTACGCGCGCCGGCGCCACGCGTTCGCACGTCCAAGTCGCCCCCGTCTCGCTCGCCGCATCGCGAAGGGTGTGCACGTCTGCGAGCCATCCTTTACCATCAAAACCACCGAACATGACGACGGTATCGGCGTCGATGGCGACGATGGAGGCGAAATCACGCGGAGCCACCGTCGCGGATGACCGTCGCGTCCACGTCCACGCGTCGCAATCGAGCACCCACACGTCCCCAAACTGCTCGCGCCCGTCCCGCCCACACGCGATGACGACGAATGAATCACGAAACGCGCATGCGCTGTGAAATGCGCGCGCACGCGGACCAGGAGTGGTGATATTCGGCCTAAACCACGCGTCGGCGCGCGCGTCGTACACAACCACATCCTGGAGCGCGCCTTTCGAGTCCCCATCCCCACGCGCGAGCCCACCGAAGACGACGACGAATCGCGATGCCTTCACACACGTTGCCGTGTGTCCGAAACGCGCGCTCGGCCCCGGTGCATCGCCGCGCGCGCCCACGCACTTCACCCAACGCATGCGCTTCGAGAGTCGCGTTTTGACGTCGACGTTTAAAGATTAATGCTCATCATTATGTACACCCCACTATTGCCCTAATCCATCGCACGCCCGAACCAATCGTCCGCACGCATCGACGATATTCATCTAATCCACGTACCCGCTTCCCTTGCAATTGCGACATAAAATCATCCCCGCCCCCTTGCACGCCGTGCACTCGTACGGGTTCCTCCGCGTGAGCCCGAGCACGCCGTCGTCGTTCCTATCGCGCTGCGTAATCTCAATCGGCGTCGCTCGTCGCCCCGTGGCGTCGCAGAATACGCACCGCTCGCCCCCGGCGGTGGCGCACGACGGGCACGGCACCGGTTCGCGCTTGGCGCCGAGCGCGAGCGCGGCGAGTCCGAGCGCGCCCACGGTGCACGCCACGGACACGAGCTGCGTGGTTTCGTACGGGTCCGCGGGCGACGCGCGAGGGCGCAGAGGGCGACGCGCGGGACGAGGGCGGTGCGCGCGAGGCGACGGCACCGCGCTCGTGGACGCCACCGCGCGCGAGGGCGCGGGGCGAGCGGCGCACATGGCGCGCGCGTGAGTGACGTCAGAGGTTGCCTCGGACGACGGTGATGTCGCCGGCGACGATGGCGTCGTCGGTGTCGCGCGTCGTCGGTGCGTCGACGGTGCGCGCGCGACGCGTCGGCGTCGCGTCGATGGCGGCGACGGCGTCCGTGGCGGCGGTGGCGTCGCGGCGCGCGAGAGCGCTGGGTGACAGGTGTCAGCTCCAGCGTCAACGCCGACGGAACCAACGGCGCGTGTGCGCGCCGCGCGCGAGTTCTGACGATCACGGCACGCGGTCGAAGAGCGAAGATGAACTTACGGTGTCGCAGGCGTCGATTGATGCCATCAAGGCGCGCGCGCGCGTGGCGGATGGAGACTTAAAGGTGGGGCTGGATGATTATCGAGAAAAGTGGCGCGTGCCGTGGAGCGGGGCGACGGTGGCGCTGGGACTCGTCGGGTGGTGCGTGAGCTTTGTGGGCGTGGCGGCGATAGGGTTTCCTTTGGCGCTTTCGCGCGCACACATCGATCCGAGCGTGTTTACGCCCGTGGAACAGGCGGAGTACTTGCTCGCGGTGCAAGTCGTGGAAACCGTCGTGAGCTTGAGCGTGGTGTACGCGTGCGTGTCGAGGCATTTGGATGTCGTAAAAGACGCCAAGAACGATTGGTTTACGATTGATTTCAGCGAGCCTTTTGAGAGCGAAAAGGGTTGGGCCAAGTATGGGTTATTAGGGTACGGAACGACGTTTTTGGTGCTCGCGGCGACGTCGTTCGCGATGGAGGCGGTGGACAACGCGCAGCGCTCGGGCGCGCCTTCGGCGGCGGCGAATCAAATCGCCGAACAAGCTCCAGGCACGATTGATGGTGTATTGCCGTTGATACAATCAGACGACCCGACCGCTCTCGTGGCTGTGCTCACGGTGACGAGCGTGCTCGCGCCGTTGCTCGAAGAAGTCGTGTTTAGAGGCTTTCTTTTGGCGTCGCTCACAAAGTGGCTTCCGACGCCCGGTGCGGTGTTGTTTAGTAGCGTCTTGTTTGGGCTCGCGCACTTGGCTCCGCGTGACTTTGTCGAACTCGTGGTGCTTGGGATGGTTTTGGGGTTCTCGTACGCCCGTACGCGCAACTTATTGACACCAATGATGATTCATTCGTTGTGGAACTCGGGCGTATTAATCGTCGTCGCCGCCGCGATCAAAGGCGGCTTCGCCAAGGAGCTCGGGATTCCGGGCTTTTAAAACTGTAAAACTCCTCTTACGCGCGCGCTGTATGTCTAGTTGTAGTGAAATGAAACATGTGAATGAAAGTGTTACGTTCGATACATTGATCATAACAAATCGGGTTTTTATGTAAGTAGTCTCTTCGCGTCGTACGACTTCGATGGTTGCCCATCGTCGTCGAGATTAAAACAGACAAAGCAAGCGCCGCCGAAGTAAATCGGCTCCCAATGTCTACCGTAGCTACGCCGTTTCACAGGGCATGGTCCCTGTGGGGCTTAGTTGTGGCTGCGGTGACTTGGTGTACGCTAAAACTATCAAAGTAGTAGTTTCAGAGAGTGATGCAGTGTCACGAAAGTGTCCCCACTAAATACATTTAGTAGAGGCGGAACGGCGGTCCCATGGTGGTCTTGACGTACAAAGACTTGACGTTTTGCCAGTTCTTCTTCAACAAGGACACCAAAAAGTTGACGCTCGTTTGGATGTTGATGAACAATTCCTTTTCGCTCATTTCAACGTGGCCAACGGCGACGGCCAAGCAAAGCACCTTCTTAAGTTGGAACTTGACTTGGGAACGCACTTCGTTGATCTTGTTTTCGAGCGGTTCGTGGTGCGTGGCCAAGGTGGGGAACTTACCCGCCTTGTTCAAACCCGGACCCAAGAGACGAGGAATTTGCTTAATCACAGACTCAGACGCCAAGAAAACTTGGTACTTCTTCGCCAACTTCTTAATCAACTTCTTGTTCTTGTTCAACTTCTTCAACGCTTCGACATCCATCGCGTCGATGCCGTTACCAGCCGCTTCTTCGCAGTGCTTGGCATCGCCCAAGATGCAAAGCTTCAACTTCGGGCGCGGAATAGCCGGGAGCTTGACCGTACCGTTGAAACGCTTATCCTTTTGCGGATCATAGTTCTTCAAACCAATTTGAAGTTCCACGGTTTCCACAAACTTGCGCGGCTTTTCCTTGGATTTCTCCAACAAAAAGGACACACCCTCCTTGAGGGTATCGGTGTTGAGCTTACTGCGCGCGCGCGACGACGAGACGAACGAAACGATGCGTCAGTAATCATTACGTTTAAAATCATTCCACCCTCACGCACGATCGCATCCACGCGACCGCGTCCTGCGCGCGCGATCCCCGGCGCGACGCACAAAGCCCTAGCCGCGCCGAATTCCCCCGAGCGGTCCAGCCCCGTTCGGCGTCGCGCGACTCGCGACTCGCGCGACGCCGAGCGCCGCGCAAAGAAACCGCCACGCGCGCGCGCGCTCACGCCTCCATCGCGCGCATCGTCATCGACGCACCTCATCTGTACTTAATCAAACGCGTCGCAAAGAGACGGATGGCGCGGCGATGCGCGCGGCATTCACGGGCCCGTGACGCCACCAATATAAACCATTCGGTCGCCATCCCACTGGAGCTCTCGCGGCGCGCATCGCCGCGGCTCCAGTCGACGATGCGCGCGAACGCGTCGGTGGTGACGCGCGTCGGCACCGTCATCAATGTCCGCGCGCGCGGTCTCGCGCGGCGCGCGCGGCGCGGCGTCGGTGGCGTCGGTGGCGGCGTCATCGTCATCGATGTCGATGGGTGCGCGCGCGGTCGAGGCGTCGGTTCGCGCGGCTCTGCGCGGCGTCACGCGGCGTTCGGCGCGCGCGATGTGAGGGGTGGGGTCGATGACGTCGCGGTGTCGTCGCCGGCGGCGGTGGATGGGTCGGTGGTGGCGCGCGCGGCGCCGAACGTCGATGGGTTGCCGGTGAAGGTGCTCGTCGAGGCGGCGATGCTCGCGGCGATGACTGGGTTGACGTTTCACGTCAGTTCGTTGTTTCGCTTTGATGCGTATTTTGGGGCGTTGTTTCCGCTGCCAGTGGTGATTGCCGCCGCGCGTTGGGGCGAGAAAGCGGCCATGCGGACGTTGGTCGTGGCGACGTTGTTGTTGGCGTTGATTAGCGGGCCGTTGCGAGCGTTGAATTATTTCTGCCTGCACGGCGTTTTAGCGTATACTTTAGGGTCGCTTTGGGTGCGCGGCTCGAGTTGGTGGGTGACGATTCCCGTGAGCGCGCTGACGCGAACATGTGGGATATTAGGATCGTTGGCGGTGTCGTCTTTAGTGTGGCGAGAAAACGTACTGGCGTTGCTCGTGACGCAAATGTATGCGCTTATTGATCAATTCGCCGCGGGTGTGGGAGCGACGTTCGCGCCAACGATGGGATGGGTTTGGGCAACGGCGATGTTTTTCATTCTCATCAATTCGTTTAGTTACACGTTGATTTTACACATGGTGTATACCATCGTGCTCAGCGCGGTGACTGGGAAAAATTTTGTCAACGCCCCGCCAAAGGTGTGCCGCGCTCTAGGCGTGAGCGCGTGATCCGTAGGAATTAGAACATTGATTCATGCGCATATGTGACCATCTAGTTGTAACCGCATGGCTTAGAAGATTAGCAAACTACGTGTCACGCTTGCTCGCGAACGTCCTCGTCGCGCGTCAGTCCTCGCCTCGCCAGCGCGCGATGAAACAACCGCTTCTCAAAGCATGGTTCATCGCCCTTCTCGCAGTCGCCACACACATTAGCTTTTCCGCTCCGGATTACTCGTCCTTCTCATCATCGCCACTGCATAGCGAATACTCCATCGCGTGCTCGGCGTGTGAGCTCATCGTTCGTGATGTCGCGCGAGAGCTCTCGCGTCTTAGCCCAGACGTTCGTTCATCCCGCGTCGTCGACATCGACGCGAACGGTGAAGAGCGCGAAGCGTTTTATGAGGTGCGATTGCGTCCGGCGACCGGCGACTCGCGCGACTCGCGCGCGCGTCACCTTTGACCACGACCTACGAGCGGACTAACCGACGTCGTCCGCGTCCGCAGGAGAGCGTGGCGTTTACCCGAGACGCACTCCACCGAACGTGCGCTCGAGAATCTCTAGCGCGCTATTTAAAGCGCTACGACTGGCTCGGCGACGGATATTTCGTCGAAGACATCGAACCCGTAGGTCCTGGACACAAAGGCGTCGCGGACGGCGCCGCCGCCGTCGCGTGTCGGCGTCTGTCCCGGCTCGCGACAAAGAGCGACGCACCAATCATGCGCGACGCCCTGGTGAAGTCAACATCAACACATGAATTCATCGATGGCGTATGTGCGCACGCCGCCATTCGTTGCCCGAAGATGACGTCGAAAGCGCGTCGATTCAACGTTCGCAAAGACTGGCGGAAAATCATCGAGCGTCCGCGCGTCGCGCTCCTCCTTTTGCCGTGGTTCCTCACCTTGACCTTCGTCCCGGTGCTCTTACTGCCTAGCGTGTATCCACCGCAACTACCGAATAAATCCAAGGCGTCGTGAAAGCACTTAGTCATCCATAGTCCATAGTCCGTAGCCATTGAAGAACGACGGCGTAGCCGACGATTGCTGACACCAAGAGCACCATACGCACTTTTGGCGCATCACACCGCGCCACGCGCGCGACGAACGCGTCGTCGCACGAACGCGCTTGCGTAACGCGAGTTGTTTCCACGCGCATCGCACTGCGACGCGACGCGGCGTTGAAAACCGTCGTCGAGGTGCCCGCCGTCGAGGGTGCCATCGTGCGACAGCCGCCGTCACATCGATCGCCTTTATGTCGCGCCGCGATGGATCTGCGGTCGCAGCGCGCGTGCTCACGTCCGTGGGAACGTCAATTATCGTTGAGGTTCCCGTGACGCGCACTGCGGCGGCGCTGCGAGAGGCGATTGCGCGCGCGCACGAGGAGGCTGAGCCTGAATTGGGCGCGTCGAGCGTCGAGCGGTTGCACGGCTTCTCGCCTTTACCCGGTGGCGATGGGATTTGGACGCCGATAAATGACACCGCGTTGGCGCACGAAGAGTTTACGACCATCATGGCGCAGATGACGTGCGCGAACGCGGGTTCGGAGGATGTGGACTTTAAAGCGCTGTCGTCTCCGGCGGCGTTGCGAGCGTACAATAGAAAGGCGTTGGCGCATTCACCGTTGTTGTCGCCGGGTGTTGGTCTAGGCGCGGGCACGATGGTGGGGGGGTCGTCACCGGCGTTGTTAGGTGCTGGGCATCTCACACCGGATTATGCGCAACGTCGATTGAATATGGGAACGACACCCGCGGCGGCGGCGACGCCGAGAGCGTTTGGAGCCGCCGCCGAGCTCCCGAACGCAGACATGAGTGGTAAGAAGCGCACGAGAGATGAAGACGCACTTCCTGGAATAGCTGTTCAGACGAAGCGCGCAAAGGTTGCAGATGTCAAAGCTTTGTCGGCAAAGGAGCCGGCGGTTAAAAAGGCGCCAGCCAAAAAGGCGCCAGCAAAGGAACCAGTCGCAAAAAGGGAGCCTCCCGCGGCGAAGAAGACGCCGGTGGCGAAGAAGGCACCAGTGGCGACAAAGGCCCAGGAAACGCCGAAGGAGTTGCCTCGAACGAGTCCATCGAGTTCTCCGTCTTCGAGTTCGTCATCCTCGAGCTTGTCGTCGTCCGATTCGGAGTCTGAGAAGCAACCTGAAGACGCACCCGAGCTGGTAAAAGTACCGCCACCAGTTGTCGCCGGGGATAACGCTAAAATAGCTTCAAAACAAATCGATCAGGTGATCGAGAGCGAGCCTTGGGAGTTTGTTGAAGAGGCTGAGCCGGCGGAAGTGGATGTGCAACCGAGGCGAGATGAAAAGAAGGAGCTCAACGAAGCCATCGCCGCTTTATTAGCCAAAGGTGGTGGTTTGCGCTATAGCGTATTCGTGAAAGATTTGCAGGCGGATCGAGGTTGCGTCAGAGCGTTAGAGGGATTAAAGATGGATTCGTTCGCTACGTTGACTAAAACCACTCAAGACGTGGTCGATCAGGTGAAACTCGTGCAAAGTAAGAACGAAACATCGACGTTTGATGATATCGTCGCGCAAATTGAAAACTTGAAGCCGGCGCCGAATAAAGACTTGGTGTTATTTCTTGCTGTAAGCGCACTCATTGCAAGGTTGAATCGTGGTGGATATAAGAATCATAAGCGCGTACCCACATCTCTCGTTCATGGCTTTAAGAACTGTGCAGAGCACTCGAGCGACAAATTCGGCGTCGTCGAGAGGGCGGTGGCCGACGCGGTGATGAAAGAAATCGGATACGATGGAGAACCACCGCGGTGGCACGTTGACGATGAAGGCGCTGCTGGTAGCGCAAAAATCGATACGTCTGAAGGTGCAGGAACCACTTCTGCTTCTGATAGTCAAAAGATGGACGAAGGGACTTCACAGCAAAGTAAATCGCGTTCAGCCTCCAGCTCGGATTCAGGGACATCGTCTAGCACTTCATCTAGTTCTTCATCTAGCAGTTCGTCAAGTTCGAGTTCATCATCGAGTTCGAGTTCATCGTCAAAGGGCATGACTCAGATCGCCAGCCGACCTATCACCCCGCGTCTGGATAGACAAGACGACGGTGATGACGCGAGAGCTGTCAAAGCTTCTAAGCAAGGAGGCTTGACAAGAATTCTTTCAAGCATCAAAATTTCCTCCACGGGCGGAGACGCTTCTAAACAATCGACGCCCGGGAAAGTCGTCGAAAGTAAACCAAGCGCGACGCCGGTTTCAAAGAAAGAGTCCGATGCGCCAACACGAAAACCGCCGCCACCAAACCACCCTGGTCAAATGGTTGACATTTCCATGGGATCGGCTGCGAAGAAGGTTGTCATCCCGTGTTTGATTCCCGATGGAGAATTCATTGAAGTCATCCTAGGCGACATTCGAGGGAACTTTTACTTTCGACAAGAAAACAAAGTAATTGAAGTGACAACTAAGGGGCATTCGCAGTGTGGCAGTAAACTTACGCCGATTAAATTTGTTCGCGCATGGGATGACAAAATTTCCAACAATTTCAAGTGGAAACATAGAATCAAGCTTGAACACTTTGAAGGTATTTCAATAGGACGATTTTTACAGGCGGTTTCGGAGGCGACGACAACGAAGACATGAATTTAGCTATACGATTTTAATTCACTTCATACTATACTGAATTTCGCGCGCCAGTTTATTTGCCTCGCTAACGATTTTCTCGAAACTAAAATGTTCCTCCGGTACACCGTGCAAGAGTCGTCGCCGTGCACGAGCACGTTCCAATGGCGTGTACCGTGAGTTACCTGGTGTGCTGCTAAATGGCGACAATGTCGCTACTGGTGTTGTTGTGAGCTTCAGAAGAGCCTCTTCTCTCATTTTCAACTTGTTTTCCGTTTCATGAGCAAACGTTTCAGCACTCTGGAGCACGCGTTCCGCTTGCTTTGCGCGCTTTTCCACCGTGTGAATGACTTCCTCACTTTCGCGTTTCATGGCTTCAATTCGTTCAATAGCTCGCGCGTTGATGCGGATGACTTCTTCCTCTAACGTCTGTCGTTCCAAGCTGAATGAATCTCTGAGCGCGTCTTCTCGCTTGCTTACTTGTTGCAACACAGATGCTTGTTCGTCTCTGACTCGAGCTAGTTCTTGTTTGAGCTCATACACATCCCATTCTATCGAAATCTCGCGTTCCCCCAGGCGACCGACGGAGTTCGTAGCATCGTTATCCAACGATTGTCTAAGTGCCAAACCGCGTTCTTCTGTGAGCCTCAATGTATTTGCTTGCTCAGCCTTCATCCGTTCAAGCTCGTCATGCAACTGCTGAATTTCTCCGCCGAGAAGGGTGTCAGCTTCATGCGCTTGCTCCTCGAGCCCACCGCGCTCGAGAGCGAGCGACTTTGACAACTGTTCTTCAAATTCAACACGTTCAGCCGCGAATGATAGTCGAAGGGATTGCTCCAGTTCGCGCCGCTCTGCCTCAAAAGCTTGCTTGAGCTCGATTTCCCGCACCTCCGCGCGGGCTAGGATGGTAGCCTGTTCTCCTTTGACGCGATCGAGCTCCGCCTTGAGCTCTTCCCACTGCGCCAACACCACCATGTTTGCTCTCTCAGCCTCTATTGACTGTTGAACTTTTGCATCGCGCTCTTCGATAAGCCGCAAAGACTTCTGTTGCTCTTCTTTAACGCGCTCAAGCTCAGTCTTAAGGGCTTCAAATTCAATCGAAGCGGTGACGGGCTTCTCAAGCTCTTCCTGCATATGCATGACGCGATCGTCCGCCAAGCGAATCGCCTCTGCTTGCTCATCCTTGGCGCGCTTCATTTCCTCTTGTAGCTCTCGCATTTCACTCTCAAGGCGTTCTTCATTGCGCTGCATCTCGGCGCGCATGGCACTCACAACCTCGTCGGGCTTCTCAAGCTCTTCCTGCATATGCATGACTCGATCGTCCGCCAAGCGAATCGCCTCTGCTTGCTCATCCTTGGCGCGCTTCATTTCCTCTTGTAGCTCTCGCATTTCACTCTCAAGGCGTTCTTCATTGCGCTGCATCTCGGCGCGCATGGCACTCACAACCTCGTCGTTCACGGACGTGCGCTCGTCAACGGTATCAAAAGCTCTACTTTTAGACACGCTTAATTCAGGAGAGTCATCCATTTCAGGACTGATACTTCGTTCTCGAGCGCGCGGTGATTCGTGCTCTCCGAAAGAGTACACGTTTTTGCTCGCCGGAATCGCCGCGGGTCGCTGCATCATCTGACCTTCAAATCGAGAACGTTTCGTAGGTAGTGTCTTTACCTCGATGCTATCGTCATCATCAAGCGCAAAAACATGTTGAGCTCGTTCAGCGGGCGACAGCGCACGGTAGGCCATGATTTCCATAGCCTCGCGTGCGATTCGAGCTGAAGGCTCTTCGGGAGCACGTCGGCACGCCGCGAACCAATGACGTAGAACCTGCGCGCCTAATGTAACGTCGTCAACACTCAACACGCGCTGTGTCACGAGCTGTAAATCATCACTATTGCTATCGGACGATATGCTCGAATGCGCGCTTTGCTCGTGCTCTGATTCGATCATTCTGGACGCTTGATGAATTCTATGCACCTCTCGGCGAGCAGACGTAATCAAGTGGTCGCCGTCAGAATCATCTGACGACGAAGACGACGTCGAATGCGCATCGACAATAATATTAACAGTCTGCGGCGTAGGAGCGGGCGCGACCTCGTTTGCCTCGACGCGCTCCAAGTCGTCAACTTCTTCATGGTCTTCTGGAGTGAGCACGAGTGAGGACGGGGAGAAAAAATCTTGTCCGACTTGTTCAAAGACATCCCGCAAATCGCGCATGAACACTCGTCTCGGTGAAGTCGGCGAACTACTCATCGCATCATCCGACTCACCAAAGCGCGCAGGTGCGTCTTGCATTTGACCCCTTTTGTGATTCTTCCGACGCGGTCGAATTCGAAGTAACAATCGAAACGGTTGCGCCGGCGCTGAAATCAGGTGCGTCACCAGCATCCGCCCCGTCCCTAACACATCGCTTGCTGCGTGCGTGAGTATTTCACGTACGTTCCGTCTCGCCACAATCCTCACGCGCACGATGGGTGATGGAATAAATTGAATGTGTCTGATAGCTGTTGCCGCCGCCGACGCGCCTCGAACGCTCGCCGCTGCAACCCGCCCTGGGGCGACGAGACGCGCGACGCCACCTATCCGTCGCGCGCCACGCGAAGAAATCTCCAAAGTCCTCGGCGCCCACGCCTCGAACGCTCGACGCGTCAGCCTCGCCCCTAATGCGACGCGTTCGCGCACGTGCTCCACCGCTCGAGACGTCGCGTCCCGAGCGCCGCTCGCCACGTCGCCCACCTTCCACCTCGCCAGCGTCGACTCCACGAGCTCAAACTCCGCATCTAATATATTGTTATACAAATCTTCCAATTCATTCTCGATGCGCATGCGCGTCACCCCATCATCGTCGCGTGGAAGAACATCAATCACGCCGGCGCCTCCCAGCGCATCCTCAACGACAAACGACGCACCGCGTCCTCCGTGCTCGCTCGCCGCGACGCGCGCGCCCACGTCGTCGTCGCCAATGTCAACACCGCGGCCGTCGTCCCAGGGGCGCGGCACGAGCACCGTGCGCTCGCCACCGACGCGCGACGATGCGAAATAATCCAAATCAGATAACGTCCTCCCATCGCTCGATCGCGCGCGCGCGCCGCCGATGCGCCCGCTCGTCGTCGCCCTCACCGCGTTGCACGCGCGCGAGTCATCGTCATCGCCGCCGTCGACCCTTTCGCCGCCGCCGTCGACGTCATCCATGACGATGACCGAGCGACAGGCACCGCACGGCGCGCCGCGCGCCATGCTGTGACGCCACTCTCAGTCGCACACTGCGCATGGTGCGCGCGCTCTACGACCGCGCCGCGGGCGTCGGTGCGCCGAGCGTCGCGCCGCCCCGTCGTCGCCTCGCGCGTCGCGTCGCTCTCGCGCTCGTCGTCGCGTGCGTTGGCGTCGCGTGCGTGACGTTCGGAACGTCGCCTTTGGGGACAAACGTCCGTGCAAACGACGCCGTGTCGGTGACGATGGCGCGCGCGAGGCGCGACGAAGGCGCGGGTGAAGTCGCGCGCGATGTGTATCACACGACGGAGGCGGTGCGCGAGGTGCGCGAGGCGGCTTCGGGGGGAAAGGCGGATGAGCTCGATGAACCGACGATGCGAGAGACAGAACCGACACCGCCCGTCGCGGACGATGACGACGACGCCGATGTGGAAGACGACGCCACAGTCAATGTGGCGTCGAATACGTCATCATTTTCGCCACCGACGACCGAGGCGGTACAGAACGCGAGTGTAGACGCGGACGCAGAGCGATTGTCAGAGGAGGATACGGCGTCGACGTGGGCGACGTCGAGCGATGTAAATGAACGTTTGATTGCTGACGCCGGGCAGCGTACGTCAATCAACTCGGCAATGGACACGCCATCGGTGACGTTGCGTACGTCAATGGATAGCGAAAGCGAGCTAATACGCATGCGTCGTCGTCCAACGCCGCTGGATGAAGACGCGTTGGGTCGGTTGGACGCCAATGTCATCGACTTGTCGACCGTCCGCAAAAAGTTCAAGCCTGGCCCCGGCGCGCAACTGCATGCGACGTTTTCGACAATTGAGTCGAAAGGGATGCTCGGTAACTGGATTTGGACGTGCCGCAAGGCGGGTATTGATGCCAATCGCGTGATTGTCGCGGCTTTAGACTCAGCGACGTACGATTGGTGCGTAGAGGAGGTGAAATTATATGTAGACTTTAGCTTTCATTGCACCAAGGCTGCGCAAGGCGTGTTGAAGTTTAATTTCACCGAGCGTCGGGGCGAGGATAACACATTTAGAGACGACATGCAGTCATTTCACGCCGTGACGCGCGCCAAGGTGCATTGCATCGCCGCGTTGTTGCGAAACGGGTATGACGTCGCCCTGAGCGATGTCGACGTGGCGTGGATACGAGATCCGAAAGATTATTTCAACACCGGACAGCTCGGTGTCACAGACGTGGCTATGTCAGCGGACTTTGTGTTCCATTTCGAAGCTGGCGCACGTGTATTTTATGAGCACGAAAAGAACGGCCAAGACGGCTTGCGATCGTGGCAAAAGTATCACGACAAGCTTGGACAAAATCCTTGGCCATTTAGAGCAGAGCTGAACACCGGGATGATGTTTTTTCGATGTACAAAGTCTGCTATCCGATTTGCCATAGACTGGAGCGAGAGAATGGATAAAAAAGAGGGAATTCCGCGACATGATCAAGCGCATTTCAACGAGCTCTTTCATTCGATCGGCTCGAGGAAGAGCGCTTCGCACGAAGTTGGTTTAATTCGTGCGTTTTGCAAGACGCCTGTGGTCGAGAACGAAGACAAGCCGTGCGTCAAGCCGAAAGTTAAATGCCCACTCGAGCTCTCGTGTGATTACTCATCGTATGGACAAGGCTTGGATGACCTTGAAGACGACATCGAAGGCGCGTGTCCGTACGACGCGTGCGAGCGTGGACAAGCCGACGCGGATCTCAACGGTACGCTCGCGAAAGATTTTGTGGCCGGTTTCCGTCCACTATATAGCTACGGTGGGTCATCCGGGAGCGTTCGTCTGGCGCTGTTGCCAACGGAGTTATTTGGTAACGGCATGACTTACTTTGTCAAGGGCCGAAACGCGTCTCCGCACGCCTTTGCTGTGCACGATACGTACGTGTACTCGGGTTACACGTCTAAGATTTGGCGATTCCGCGAAGCTGGCTTATGGCGTGACGATAGAGACGCTTTTAGCGGCGCGCACAAGCAAGACGAGAAGACCTTGGTCGTTCGTTTCAACGTTCCACCTGAGCTCGAGGAGGCGTCCAGGTCATCCATTGCGACGCCCAGTGAAGGCATTCCCGAGGGTCATATGCGCGCGTTGGCGTGGCAGGCCGATCGCCTGCGCGACGCCTTTGCGATCGCAATTATCACCAATCGCACGTTAATTCTTCCGCAGCTCTTGTGCGGATGCCACAGGCATTTTTACTTCATGAACAACTGCACGCTGGGCGATCACGACATTCCATTCGCGTGTCCTATGGACCACGTCTTGCGACTCATCAAATTCGGCTCTGGCGCGTTGCACGAATTGCACGTGCGTGAGGCGAACTATTTCGAGAACCGCGTCGCCACTGGTCTGAGTCGTCTTCCCGCGGCACCGCGCGTGGTGTTCTGCGACCACGAGAACAACTACGCGGCGTGCGCCGCGCGAGACGGACGCGTGACGGGCGCCGTGACGAAAACCGCTGGATATCTCCCAACGAAAGTTGACATCGATGAATCGAAGGCAGCTGCGGTATTAACCACAGGTGCGAGTGCAGCCGACGTCGTTCGTGCATTCAGCGAGGTCGAGCACGCCCCAGTGGTTGTATTAGACGGTTTGGGCGCGTCGTCTGCCGACGGTGCTGACTTTTTAACCTTTGGCGCCCACGAACGCGACCGCTGGTTCGACGAGCGCATGCGCGAAGTCTTCAACCCATGGTGCTGCGCCGCTGAAAAGCTCGGTGGAGAAATCCCAATCAACATCACAGCCCTCATCAAGGCATAGCTCGCTCCACGTCGTCGTTCCGCCACGCGCGGCGTTTCGCGGCTGAGAACGCTCGAAGAAACGTCGCGTTCGCGCGCGCGTCGTCAAACACCCAGGCCCGCACTCGCGTCGCCAAACGCGTTGTACATCAATACACACGCGTTACACGAATACACATCTCTCCCTGTGCGCGGTCGCCATCGTCTGCCACGGCTATCGACGCGCTATTCGGCACCGCGCGAATATGGTCCGCGCGACCGCGCCATCCATGCCACGTCAGCACGACGGTTTGCGTCCCACAGACCAAAACGCGTCGCGGCTGAGAACGCGTCGCGCGACGCGTCGCGGCACTTCACGACGCTCGCGACCGCACGCACACGCGCGCGCGAACGCACGAACGCACAAACACTAAAACTCGCATCGTTTCCGACGCGCGCGCGCGAGCGGCGGAAGGCGCGCGCGACAGGACGCGCGGTGCACGGTCGAACGCGTCGCGGACGGTCGCCGCGTCCACCGACCGCGTCGTTTCGCGGAATCGACCCAACCGCGGCGCGCGCGACCGCGCGTGAGACGCGAGACGCGCACGAACTCGCGTGAAAGGTTTCGTTTCAACGCATTTCGCCCTCGCTGGGACGAGCGCATGGCGTTCTTGTCGCACATTCGCCACATCACGCCGCGGTTGCATTTTGCCGCGTTGTCGCATGAGCTCCCGGCGCTCGTCGAGGGGTTGCGCGCGCTCGGGTGCGGGACGATAATAGACTTTGCGCGCGAGCACCGTCCTTCTGCCGAGAGTCACCGCGTGGCGAGCGTGATTGCGCAGCGCATGCATGAGTATCCGAGCGCGATGCACGCGATTAAGCTGTCGGCGCTGGGCGCGCAAGACGACCGCGCGCTCGCGGCTCGGCACGCGACGAACATCGCGGCGCTCGCAGCACGATTGAATACCTCCATGGCGGTCGATGCGGAAGAGAATTCTTTGCACAAGTCGTATTCCGAAACCGCGAGCGCGTTGATGGAGAAATACAACGCAAAGATTGATGGGAGCTCGGGGTTCGCGCCCGGAGCGGCGATGCCGACGGTGTTCAAGACGTATCAAATGTATCGCGCGGATTCTGTGGATGAACTCGAAAAAGACATCGAGAGTGCGAAGAATCGCGGGTACACTATGGGGGCTAAACTCGTTCGAGGGGCGTACTTGCGATTGGACCGCGATAGCGGTGCGTTGTTACCGACAAAGGCAGCCACGGATGCGTCCTATGCCAAGGGGTTGGAAACGGCGTTGAGTTCGGCAAACGGGCACGTCATGGCGCTCGTGGCGACTCGTAACATGGATAACATTGAGCAAGCCTTGGCGTCCGAAAACACTGATCGAGCCGTGTTCGCGCAGCTTCTCGGGATGGATGACGAAACCACGAGCCGATTGGTAGAGGAGCGCGCTCGAGTGTTCAAGTACGTCCCTTTTGGAAATGGCATCACGGACCTCACGCCGTACCTTTTCCGTCGGTTCCTCGAACGATTATCTTGGGGTTGATGACATAGCGGCGCCTAGTGGCTCGCGCATATGCGCACGCAACATTTGAGATTGAAAAGTCTCGCGTATTCTCGGGAAGCGGGCAACTGTACAACGTGATTGATAGCCCCGCGACGAAGACGCAAAAAGTAATACGATTCCCAATAGAGCTTAGATTAGACTCTGTAAGACTACCGATAGGTGCTATATAACAAAACGACAACGCAACCTAAGTTTCACCTTCCTTTGACTTGACGAATAGCATCGCGCGGAAATCGGCGTTGGTTTTACCCGCGGCGTCGGCTGGTACGGGCGCCGCGGCGACGGCGCGTGGCGTCAATCCTAAACCGCCACGACCGCCGCGACCACCGCGGCCACCGCGACCGGCGGTGTCGCTCGCTGGACCTCGACCTCGACCACGACCTCGTCCAGCGCTACCATCGTCCGTCGTCGCGCTGGGCGGTCGAGATTTCGCCACATCAATCGCGCGTCCTTTTAATTTTTCCCCGCTTCGCATAATGGCCGCCGTCACCGCCGCGTCTACGCTAAAATCAACATACGCAAACCCACGCGGACGGCCCGTGGCTTTATCTTTCACAATGCGCGCGTTGACATCACCACCTTTACCGTCGAAAAACTCCGCGAGCTCGGCATCGGTGACGTCCCATGATAGATTCTTGACGAACACGGTGCGTTGGTCCCGGTTGGGAAAGAGCGCCTTGACCCTCGCGTCGTGGTCCATGTCCTTGAGTTTCGCGTCGTGCTGAGCACCAGCGTCGTCGTCGCGTCTCGAGCGTTTACGCGCGGGTTTGGTTGTGCCACCCCCAGTGGTGCGTTTACGCGTCGACGCCGACGCCGCGGCGCGCAATTTCGCCTTGGCCGCCGCGCTCGCGTCCAAGCGTTCGCACGCGGCGTCGAAATCAACCTCGCGGCTAGCTCGCGCGAAATTCGTCTTGTCTTCATACACCTTTGCGTACGCCTTGGCGTCGACCGATGCCAAGTAATGTAATTTCGCATCGAGTATCATGCGTTCGCCGAGTCGAACGCGCGTGGCGTCGTCGACTGACTTTTTGGACACGCCGACGGGTTCGACGCCGCGTCGGGACGCCGAGTCAAAAATGGTCAACACGGTCGATGTCGTCGTCGCGCTCGAGTCATTCATGGCTTCAAATTCCGCGCGCGCGATGACGAATTCCGCCGCAGTTTTAAACGGTGCGTCGTCTGCGATGTCCGCGAGAAAGTCGCGCACTGGGGCCCACACGTCGCCGGGCGATTGCGCGAGACGTCGAGCCATCCGCGGAGCGAGAAACGCTCGACGGAAGACGTCGACGGCGTCGCGCGCGCTCGCGTTGGCTGAAAACACCATCTTCATGTGCTCAAACCCTCGTTTGGTAAGGTCGAGCACGCGATGGATGTCCAAGTCTTCACCGTGCCAAAAGTATCGATCGATGACGACGCTGAGCACGGAGGCGGCGTCTTTGACGTCGCGAAACCGCGCCTCCAACGCTTCGTCTTCTAGCGCGCGCGAACGATGTCGGTCTAGCGCGTACGTCCAAAGCGCGACAGACGCAGGACACGTCTTGAGCGCTCGCGCGAGAAGTGTGGCGCGCGCATCCTCGCTCGCTTTGCGCGCGAACACGAGGTACTCGCGCCAGAGTTCACCGACGTACGGGAAGAGAATCAACGCGCGCTCGTAGACGTGTTCGGCTCGCGCCGGCGCGCCGTTCGCGACTTCAAATTCAATATAACGCTTATACGCTCGCAACGTCGCACCCGATGGCACTTGCCCGTCGCGCAGCGCTATTTGTTCTTCATACGGCGCGCGCAAGTCCTTGGCGGCGCATCCAGTAACGTACGCGCGCTCGAGCTCGCCGACGACGCCCGCGCTGACGTCAGCGCTCGCGGCCCACGCGCGCGCCGCGTCCATCGTCCCATCAATCTCCCCATGCGGCAGCGCAAGCTGCCGAATAAACAGCGCCTTGACGCGTGCGTTCACATCGCTCGCGTCATTCGCGCGAGACGATTCGAACGCGCGATAGGCGGCCCAAATCGTGTGCCCGTCGACGTAGTGTGTCCCCGGCCCGCGCGCCGCCGCATCGTACGCGTTCCGTCGCTCGTCATCATCCAATCCGCGTTCCAACCCGAGACGTAAACGGCCCATCCACAGCTCAACGCTCGCTGCGCCGACATCCGCGACGGCGCGCGCGAAGAGCGCATCGGCGCGCGAGTGTCGCTCGGCTTTCTCCGTCGTCTTGTCCTCGAGCGCGTCTCGAATCCACGCGCGCCACTGCAGCTCATTCAACGCAAACCGCGCCGCGTACGCCTCCCGCACGGATTTACACCGCTCACGGAGTTTCGCGCGATGCAACGCGTCTATCAGTCGCGCGCCCGTGACGTAATCGCGCTGCATCGACGCGTCCCAGGTGCGTTCGAGCGACATTATTGCATCCACGAGGTCGTCATCGACATCCAACGACTGCGACTGCGACTGCGACGAGGACGACGACGCGTCGGTGTCCGACGCATCGTCGTCATCGTACCGTTCGTCGTCGTCGCAGTCCTCGTCGGACGCGACGACGTCGTGCATATCGTCGTCGTCGGGCATGCGCGCTGAGAAATGCCGTTACAACGCGCCGCGACCTCATGCCGTCTGTGGCGACGCCGACGACGGCGGTGGCGCGACGCGCGACGCGCACCGCGGTGCGTCGTGGCGCCACCGCGCCCGCGGTGTCGGCATCCACGTCGGCGGCGGCGGCGGCGGCCGCCGCGGCGTCGACGACGCGGCGCGAGGCGTTGCGCGCCACTGCGCTCGCGGCGCTGTTCATGCACGCGCGAAATAACGACGCGCGCGCCGCGGCCGCCGCCGTCGCGCCCGCAATCACGCGTGTTGTCGTTTCGTGCGTCGGTGCGCGCGCCGCGGACGCCGCGCGCGCGCTCGCGGCGCAGGTGCCCGAGTTTGAGCTCATGGATGAGGACGCCGTCGTCGTGCGCGACGGCTCGCGCGCGTTCGCCGTCGAGTTTCAAGACGCGGTCGAGTCACCGACGTCGAGCGACCGACGCGGAGTCGAGCTCGTGGGGTTTGTCGTCGGTGGTGACAATCCGGCGCGCGCGAGGAATACGGCGATTCGTAACGGTGGAGCGAGCGCGTCGAACGGCGAGCGTTGCTCGGGCGACGCCTTCGCGGGGTGTCGCACGAATACGTCGAGCGGCGAGTCGCTGTTTGGTTTGACGTTTGTTAAAACGGGCGCGCCGTGGGCGGCGAAAACGGCGGTGGTTGTTCGCGTGGTCGTTCGCGATGGCGATGTTGATGCGGTGGCGGCGAATGTGACGTCGTCGCTCGGGCCGACGGCCAAGCGCGGGTTCGTGGCGCGAGGCGTCGTCGAATACGCCGCAGAGGATCGCAAGGATCGCGCTGCGTTCGGTCGTGATTCATCTACAATTGTTGGATATGAGAACGCGTCGGCGAAAACGACGCCTTCGATTGGGATTGAAATCGTTCAAAGGGACGCGTCGTCGACGGCGAGGAGCGCATTTTCAGTCAAGGCGTTGCACGTGGCGTTACCCGAAGGATGCGGCGTCGTGTACCTTTAGAAGAATAGTGTTGTTGTTATTATTATTACACATGTACAAGTACAAATCGTTGTTATTGTGGTGTTGACGCTAAATCGAACAACACATCGGTGCGGATGATGTACTTGAATTGTTCGCCGCCCGCGCCCACACGCACGGCGCTTCCTTCGTGAATGGGTGAATTTTCGGCGTCCCCGTGGGGAAAACACAGCGCCGCACCGAGCTGTGGCTGCACCCCTCGCGCGCTAATCACCCCGGGTTCACCCGGGGTGGCGGTGTAAAACGTCGTTGAACCGCCATCGAAACCTTCGGTGAGATAGATTAAGAATGTCAAGCGCGAACGCACCTTGCCATCAGAGGCGTCGGTGACGTATTCGCCGTCGGCGTTGAGCCCGCCCGCGGGCCACGACCCGTCAACGTGGCGTCGATAAATCGTACCCGGGCCGTAACGAAAGAATCTCCATCGCGGGTTAATCCCACACGCGCCTTGCGGCATCAAATCCGCGACGCGGCGCCATAACGCTTCAATCGTGCGCGGCCACACGACGAATTCGCAATATTGCAAACGAGACGCGTCGGTGCCTTGATCCCTATCTTTCGGGTCCGTGCGTAAGCCGATGGTTTGACCTGCGGCAACGATGGCGGCGCATTCGTTCCGCGAAAGCACGTTTGTCACCGCAAACGCGCCAGGGACGTGTGGGATATCGTGCCGCGTGGCCTCGGTGAGTCCCGACGGTTCGAGCGGAATCACGCCCGGGTGCGCCGGCGCGTAGAGCATGAGTGGAAGCCTATCCGCCGGCCGTCGTCGACCATCGTCCCAGCATACAACCTTAAAACTTCCTTCTGGGTAATGAATCTGACGCGCCTCAGCGGACTTGACGACATGATATCCGTCGTCGTCGTCGTCGTCGTCGCGTAATTTCGGCAACGTAAACGGTAGTTGCTCGCGTATCACCGCCGTCGTCCCAGGCTCCCACGACCCAAACCCACTCATCCCACGCAGCGCACTTTCGAGCAAAGCTAATCCTAAATCACCATCCACCCCTCCTGGGGTCATCGCACACGCGCGCACGAGCACATCCATACCCAAAAGCCTCGCCCCCGTGCTCGCGTCTCTACGCGCCATCAACGTCAACGCCTCCGCCAACATCCCTCGCTTCGCGCACGCAAAAAACACACACCGCAGCGCCACGGGAGTCACCTTCACCGCCCCTCCCGTCGCATCCATCCGCGCTAAAATCCTCAACGCAGGCTTCGCTTTATCGTGCTTTTGACACAACCCGAGCGCGCGTTCGCACGTCGACGCCTTGACATCCGCGCGCGCCGCGAAACACGCATCCAGCGCCTTACACGAATCCACACACGATCCCGCGAGCAGGGCTTTCAACACTCGCGATTCCGACGCCACCCCCGTCGTCGTCGTCGTCGTCGTCGTCGTCGTCGTCGAATCCACGCGCATCATCGTCGCCTCGTCGTCGTCGACCGCGTCGCCGCCAGCGCGCACTTTTTTCATCACCATCGTCCCTCGCGCCGCCAGCGCGCGTGGACCTCCACCGCCATCGCCGCCACCGCCGCCCTGTCGTCGCTTCTGTCGTCTCGCCGTCTTCCCCATCGCGTGCGCCGCGGCGGAGACGACGGCGACGACGGCGACGACGGATGGATGGATGGATGGATGGGCGCGCGTCGCGGTGTCGTGCGTTGCCCCGATCGAGTGATAATCGATCGAGTTCGATATCGATCGAATCGCACGCGCGATCGCACGCGCGTCGCTTTCGAACGCGCCCATCGCGCGATCGCCACGCCGGCGTCCGCACCGCATCGGTGACCCCCCACCATCGTGGTTCGCCTGGTCACGATTGGTCGCGAATATATGACCTGGTCATGATTGGTCGATACCACAGGGGCGCCGACCACCCCTCGAACGGGTGGTTGGCGGTGTGCGGGCGTCGCCTGGTCGCGCGCGGCACTGTGCGACTCCAGGTGCGACGATGTCGACGCGTGCGCGCGTAATGATGCCATCGTCGTCGCGTTCGCGTTCGCGATGGTGAAGGGTGACTCGTGTGGTGTGCGTGACGCGTGACTGACGGATTGATTGATTCCATCGATGGCGATGTCGCGTTGTGGATAGCGATCTCATCAGAAACGCACAAGGGCGTGCGTAATCATCATGTTTGCGACGCACATGAAGGGTGTGTCTGTGACGACGACGCGTACGACGTCGTTGGTGGCGTCTCGTCGCGCGAGCGTGGTGACGTGCGCGGCGGCGAAGCCGAGGGTGTTATCCAAGGCGGAGGAGCTGCGGTTGCTCGGGAAAGCCGTCGCGGCGGCCGAGTCGTTTGGGTTGATCTCGCTCGTGGAAAAGTCTGGTGTGTCGTTGAGCACGGTGGAGAAACTCGGGTTGTTGTCGAAGGGTGAAGAAATCATCTATGATCGCCGATCGCCGGGGAACATCGCGGCGGCGGGGTACGCGCTCGCGCTCGCGGGCGCGGGGGTCGTGTACGCGTTGCCAGACGACAGCGCGTCGAGCGTCGCGGCGCAACTCGTCATCGCCGGTGCGTGCGCCGTTGGTTTTGGGTTGGCGCAAACTGCATCTTCGACTTTGTCGACTTTACAAAAGTAAGTGAGTGCGCGAGACGCGTGATTTTTAAATGATTACATCAAACGTCTGACGACGAAACATCGTCTCACACGCGTTTTTACTCGACTAAACCTCGCTCGGCGTTATAATATCGACCCGCACGCGGCACGTACGTCTGTCGACGATTACGCGCAGGCTCGAACAATACTCGACACGTCTCTGCCGTCGTCTCGGCGCTTCGAAACGCGGTAAAGTGTAAATGCGGCTCGGGGCTAAATCCAACCGAACCCGACGCGCAAATTACCTGCCCTTTACGCACGCGGTCACCGACACGCACTCGCGCGCTGCGCGCTTGAATGTGCACGTATTCAACGTATAAATCACCAGGCTTGACGTCGTACAATGCGCGTTGTTGAGCTTCCATGTCGTCATCCGCGTCCCGCGTCGTCGTGCTACATCCCGCGGCGTCGGCGCGCGTGGATTCCTCCTCGTCTTCCCGGTTCACCTCGCCCGCATCGGTGTCGAGTTTCAAAATAATAGAGTTCCACGCGAACAAATTTCCTACCGATATTCCCGTCAACGTGTGCGCGTCGCGCACGTCCACGACGACGCCATCGCCCACCGCGACGCACGGCGTGCCTTCATCGCATCGAAAATCGACGGCGTGCAAGTTGCCTCCAAAGAAATGCGTGAGCTCCCCACCCTCGCTTTGCGTGCACAGAAACGCATCGCCAAGCAAAGGAAACCCAATGGATTGTGCGTGCGTGTCTTGCGGTGCCGAGTGCATACGCCACGCCCTGACGTCGCTATCCACGCGCACGTCCTCCACCGACGTCCCGGGCTCGAGCGTCAACCGACACAGGTGCGCCAACGCGCGAGGCGGAATCAACACGATAAACGTCGTACACGCCCGAACCCGTCCAGCGTCATCAACCGTACGCCCCTGCGCGAGTTCGCGATTATGTTTCCCCACGCATCGCACGTCGTACACGCTCACGTACGCAACTTTTACATCGTCGCCGACGACGTTGCACGCGCTCACGCGCGGAGACGAAGACGAGCCGCTCACATCAAACGCCACGTCAGGCACGACGACGTCGTCGGAATACTCATCCGGGTCAAACGATTCACACCCGAGATGCCATGCGTACCCGCTCGTCGTCGTCACGTCGAGCGCGATGTGGCACCCGACGCCGGCGTCGGGGACGAAACCAGTGTCGCGCACCGTGCGCTGCGGCGCCGAGCCCGCCGCCGCGTGCGCGCCGTTCGCCGCCGCGTGCGCGCCGTGCCCGCGCCGCGCGCGCGTGGAGCGACGCATAAATGTCGTTCGCGCGCGCGTCCGACAGACGCGATCGCGCCGCGCGGCGGCGAGGGTGCGAATGTCGCGCGTCAACGTGCGGCAAAGTTGCTTTTTTTTCACTTTTTTTCGCAACCGTTGTCGCATTCGCACCCTCGCCGTCATACACCGTCGCGGCGCGATGGTGTTTACGTTTGGCGCGCCCGCAGACGCGCCCGCGGCGGTCGCCGCGGCGCCGGTCGCGGCCGCGGCGGCGCCCGCGGCGCCGGCGCTGGCGCCGCGCGCGCCGGATGCGCCGCGCGCATCGACCGTGCTCCCGGCGACGCGCGCGCTGTTTTACGCCATCGAAGACGCCGCCGAGGACGCGACGTCGATTGGTAAGCTCACGGATGATGCGTTGACGTTTGTTGCGTCGTTCGGTGAGGGCTATCGCGCGCGATCGGCGGAGAGCGCGCGGGCGTTGGCGTCGGGGGAGGTGCCGTACGGGGACAAGGCGTTAAAGGTGAGCGAAACGTTGGCGCGCGTCGCGCGCGGGTGCGCCGAGCGGTTGTGCCTCGATGAGGTGCTCGCGTACGTGTTACTGCGACGATGCATCGATGAGCGAGGGATGCCGCGGCCGAGCGAGGCGACGGAGGATGTCGTGCGAGAGGTGATGCGGTTTTACTTTCGCGAGCGGTTGGGGGCGATCAAGTGCGCGCACGCGCTGTTGGCGAAGAGTTCGAGCGGGAACGGCGACGGTGGGGCGGTGTACGACAACGCGGTTGGGAAAATGTTAGCGTTTGGAATGGAGGAGAACGTGTGGCGGGCGATTGATCGGCACATGAGTGGGGCGAGCGCAACGGGGCCGGAAGGGGCGAGCGCGAGAGACGCGGCGGCGTGGGCGGGACAGGCGCTGGAAGAAATCGTAGCGCTGCTCGAGGTGATGTTTTTGCTGTATTACAATCGTGTGAAGTGTTCACCGGAGAGGTTTTTGAAGATTTCAAAGACGTTTGAGGCTGGTGCGCTCGGACGCGTGCCTGCGGCGTCGATTGAGTTAGGCGCGCACGTCGCGAGCGCGCAGGTGAACGCGTTTACTGAGGACATCCGAGCGTTGTGTAACGTGACTTTGATTGCAGCCATGGATTTAGAAAACTTGGTGGATCGATTTTCTGGCAAAAGTTTGAAAGACCACGCGTTTCTTGAATCGAGTGTGTTAAAGTCGGTGACGGAGATGATGGAGAAGTGGCAGAGCGACGCCGCGCACGGAGCGACCCTTCTCGCGTGGGCGACGTTTCTCACCTTGCTTCCATCCGATGCGGATTTCATGCCGCAAGGGTTTAGCGCCGATGCGATGACGACCAAGGCAAATGAATGCGGTCTGGCATCGTTTTCGCACTTGCTCGATGCCGAGCAACTCCGCGGCGAAGACACGACGGTGACGCTTCACAAGTCTGTGTTGAAGAATATGTTTTCAACAATTTTGGCGGCGTACGACATGCTCCCCGTGCACCGGTTGCCACCGAATGAATTACAACAATTATTAGACGTCCTCCAAAAGCTCTTAGTCGACCAGCCTTTGCTGTGTGAGCAGTTCTGGGGAGGCGCACGCGAGGATGGTCAAGAGGCGCCGCTCTTCGCATTGCTCGAAGGTTGCCGCGAGCGCTTTCCATATGATTCCGTACCGCTCCTTCGCACGCTCGCGGCATTGTCTGAGGGTCACCGAGCAGCCGAGTGTGTATTAGGCTACGTCGCCCAACTCCCCACGGTGGCGCTTCCCGTGCCATCAAAGGATATTCTGGAGCAAAGTTTAAAACCAGGCGCCGACGCCGCGATGAACGCGCATTCGGGCGAAGTCCAAGGCTCGGTGACGGCAATTCATCGCTTGACAAGTCCCTACATTCCAGGAGGATACATCGAAGCTGGCATGCGTGGTCTGGCTATTGATATGTGTGCAGATAACGCACCATTAATCGTCTGGGCCGCCCCAGCTGATGGCTTGCACTTGTGTCTCACGCGCCTCTCGCTGTTGGCGAGTACAGGGCTGTCCCGCGGCTTGTCTCCCGGCGAGAGCGCCGAGCTGGAAGCGACGACGCTGTTTTTGTCCAGCGTACTCACGAATGCACCGTCATTTGCGCGACCGATGTTGACGTGCGATGTTTCGGAATCCGTACCAAAAGGTGCGCCCACCGATATCCTTAGCGGCCTTTCGCTGGCGCTTCACGTGGCGAGTAAGACGCAAAACACGGAGGATGGCATTCGAAGAGTAGCCACCATCTTACGTGCGCTTGCGCCCTTAGCCGAAGCATCGCCATCACGAGTGATTGATGAAGTTCTCGAGGCGCCGCTTTTAGCTGGAACCCCTGGTACGGGTGTTCCTGGGCTCATTCGCGCCATTCGCGACGGCGAATCTCGGCTCGGAGAGTACCCATTGACGCTGGCGGTGCTCAATTTAGTCGAGCGTTTGCTCAATCACGGCGGTTTGGGTGATAGATTAGAAGCTTTAGTAGACCACGCGCTGCAAGAAGTAGGCGTGCGGCACATCCAGTGGCGATACAAGCACAAGGCCGAGAAGTGGGCCGTGCACGCTGCCGTGCATCGCGTCATTCGCGCTGTGTTTATTCCGCGACATGGCGATTTCGCATGCAAACTTCGGGACAAAGTGCTTTCGTACTTGCTTACAGATAAGGCTATTTGTTTTGGAGCGCTCGCGCCGTTGGTGTACGATGCCAATGCGTTGCGTCGATTACATGAGGACGGGGGCGCGCCGAGAGCTGAAGAAGTGACGACGCTCGAAGATGCCATTGCCACTGTGTTACAGACGCTCCCATTGATTGTATTTCACGCCGGAGAATCCTTCGGCGGGGTGTTAGAAAAGTTACTGCTCATCGAAACAGTGAACGATGGAGTGCCGTTCGCGAGCTCGATTGCATCGTACGCGGGCTATCCGTACGCCGCGGCGTGCTATCCGCTGGCATTGCCCGCGCTCATACCGCTCTGTGCCATGGCTGCAGCTGTGCCTTTAGCGGCTACGCTCGACAGCAATGATCGTGGTGAGATATTAAAGGCGATGCATAGAATGTTCGAGCACGCTGATGATGAGACAGATGCGGTGTCTGATGCGGCGGATCTTTTGAGCGCCGGCGTGGCGAATCAACCAGAGTGGGTGCACATGTTGCTTTCGAACGAAGACTATGAAACGGCTCCAGCGCCACTCACGCCTGCACCCGGTGGAGCCGCACTTCCGGCGCCTGCGCCGTTGGGTGCGTTACCCGCGCCCACAACGCCTGGCGCGCCCGGTGCGGCACCGTCAAACTCGCTGGCGCTCGCGCCGCCGACGCCGACGCCGCCGACGACGGCATCAGAAAAGGCACCGCCGAAGCTCGAAGGTGCGGTGCACCTGCTTTGGAAAATCCTCGAAGATCCGAACAAGTTGCGAGCAAAGTCGCCGCGATGCCTTGCGGCCCTCGTGCGCGTGTTAAGCGCGCTTTGGCGACGACAGCCCTTAATGAGCAGAACAGTGCAACCGCTGAAGGAGAAGGATGTTGAGTTGTGGAAGCGACTCGTCGCGTGCATCGGTACGTCTTCTGCAGGAGATGCAACCGCTACGGCGCATGAATTGAGCACCATAAGTGCGATCCTTTCTGTTCTCGCCGTTGAAGCAGAAATTTCGGTGAAGAATCCTAAAAATGCGAATGCTTCGTTTGACGCTCAAATGCGCGAATGGTCGACGACGCGGCTCGCGTCCTGGATGGACATGTGTCTTGTACACGACAGCTGCTCATTAAAGCGCCGTGAAACGCAGTACGCTGCGCAAAGCTGCGTTATGCAGTGCATCGTGGAGCTCGAGCGCGAGCAAATGACTTTGAAACGTTCGCCATTACTAGCGGATGCGACGTTTGAGTCAATGTGTGGGCAAATAAAAGACGCGCTTCTCGCGCACTGCGCGGCAAAGGAGCTACGCGAATGTGGTGCGTCAAATATTGCAATTTTAGAAGCTGTCGCACGCGAAGCGAGTGCTCAAGTTTCTGGAAGTGTCATGACGAACGACCCGGTGCACAAGTTACTCGCTGCGGCGCGGAGCATGCACATTGAGGGCGCGCTTTTAGCTCGGGCGCCGTTAGGCGTCTGCGGCGTCGCTGAATACGGCGAGTCTTACTTGTACGACTCCGACTGGATTCGTGTAGCGACTGGATGCATTGAAGAAGACCAACGCGATGACCAATGGGGAGCGCCCGAAGGTAAACTCGCCGCTTTAGGGCGAGTCATGAGCGGTCAGCTCGCGGAGACGTGTCTGACATCATCCGTCGCGGACGCCCAAGCGACGGCGATTTGTTCGCTTCGAACGTTTATATCCGCCGCAGCTGGGAGTGCGTTACCGAAGATGCATGCGGGTGTCTACACGCATCAAGGTGCGCGTGTTATTGATAGCACTATTCCTACAACCGCTCTCGTGGTGCACTCGAGCGCAAACGAGACACAGACGCCGAAATCGTTATTGGATGGATGGTCCCGCGACGCGCGGCGCAAGGCTGTCACAGACGTCAACGCGCGTTTAAATGCAATCTTGCAAACAGACATGGAGAGTTCGGCAGATTATGTGAGCCCACTCGCGATTGAAACCGCGGAGTTGTTCTCTGTCGTGGTACAAATGTGGAGCGTTGCGGCATCAAGCGCATCCCCGCGGACACCGGCGGAGATTGAGTTTGTCGCCGTGCAGGGCGTCATAGCCACGGTCACCAATGCGTTAGCGACGCGAGCGACGAGCGGGGTGCCAACTCGCGACGTCATGCCACTGGTGAATCCGCTGTTTACCGCGATGCTGTTTGCTATTCGTGCTTGGCGCGCTGGTGAACAATCAGCAAAGACGGTGCAACCGAGTTACGAGCTCGGCCAGTGCGTGCTCCCGCTCATTCCTCTCATCTGTTACGGTGCTGCGTCGAGTGATGGAATGCACAACGGAAACGGCAAAACGACGTCAAGCGTGGCTTTAATGTTGCTCCAAGACATCGCGCACGACTTGCTGCCGACGTCGGCGTTGTTACAAGTGCTGAGCGCGCACAAAATCTTGCCTCCGCTTCGACCGGCGACGGGCGACGACGCCACGGATTCACCCACCATTGCCGCGCTCAATACGTGCTTGAGTCTGTCGCAAAGCGAACAAGGTGCGCAAATATTACTCGCATCGGACACTATTCGGCAACTTGCCATTTTATGCGTCGAGTTGGCAAAATCAAAGACGCCAAACGCGACGTCCCACGACATGTATTGCGCCGCTTTACACGTCGCCGCCATGCTTGCCGCATCTCCGCTGGCGTCTCACGTCGAAGTGAGCGGTGATTTGATTCGCTTTTACACCGCTCTCGAGACTCGTATGCTCGCTGCGCTTGCGCCGCACGAGATTACGACGGCAACGCTTCGCGAAGCTGAAGTCACGGCGTTATTTTTTCAGTCTCTCGCCGCCGCGTTTGGTGGCTCGTGGCAAGTTACGTCACCCGAAGGCCAACTTCGGTGTCGAAAAGCGTGCGTGACGTTTTTACGTTGGTTTGCGGCTCCGCAAGTCGTGTCGGGCGTGCCGTGTCCGCGTAAATCAGTCGTGGACATTCGACTCGCGTCGGCGCCGGCAAAGACAAACGCCCATCAAGCGTGGTTCCAAGCCACCGCGCGAGGAGATTCCGTGCGCGACGTGTCATCACCACTCATTGGCACCGCCCCGACTGGTAGTCCGATCGCTGATGCGTCATCCCGCCGCACGGGCAACGCCCACAGCGAAGCCGTCGCCATCGCATTATACGCCGTGGCGCGTCGATGCGCCGAATTCCTCGCCGCATTTCCTCGCGCCGTCCGCGACGCCGCCCTCGGCTTCGACGTCACCGCAAGCATACGCGATCAATGCGACGCCATATTATGCGACGACTTACACGTCACTCCCTCGCATTCACCCGCAAACGACGAAGAACACCGTCTCATCGCCGCTCTCGAAGGCTTGAAGCGCGCCTCGAGCGTCGTCGAAACGCTCGAAGCGCGCGCCTCCTAGCGCGCTGTATGTAATACACCTCGCACATCACGCACGCACTCCACCCCTTCCATCGCCGCAGAATTCCACGAACGCGTCGTCATCGTCGTCGCGCGCGCGCGACCGCACGAACGCACGCGACCGCACGCGACCGCACGCGACCGACCGCGAAAAAGACCACCGCAGGCGGTGGATAAGATCGCGAGATATTTTTTACATACTCTACACACGAACCATCTATATATGCAAGTACACGCACCACCATCGCGCGTGACGTCACGCGTCCGACGACCGTCACGTCATAGTGTGACCATCGATACACGTATGTGTGTCATGTACAGTCGCTCGCCCGTCGTCGTCGCGTGGTCACGACGCACGCCGCATGGCCCCGAACGTCGGCGCAGTATGAGCGTTGGCGTGTTTTGCGCATCGCGCGGTGTGCTTTTTTTGTCCCCTTTTTCGGTCGTCGTCGTCGTCGTCGTCGTCGCGTCGGCACCGGTCGTCGTCGGCGTCGTCGTCGTGCACGCGTCGTCGTCGTGCACGCGTCGACAGTGCGCGACGTGCGCGACAGCACGCGATGGGACACACGAAAAAGGTCGCACCGCGCCACCGCGTCGGCGGTGTCGGCGGTGC
>Ga0181597_10000360_pt1 | contig 50559 bp, 55 predicted proteins | sample 041ome_5_FD_148647 | JGI IMG/M metagenome (GOLD analysis project Ga0181597, IMG submission 148647) | Coastal salt marsh microbial communities from the Groves Creek Marsh, Skidaway Island, Georgia - 041403US metaG (spades assembly) | ecosystem: Environmental > Aquatic > Marine > Intertidal zone... | reverse complement strand
TGGATCATATTTTTGACCCGCTTGGGATGGTTGATACAACCTTTTGTCTGACCCCCGATCAGCAAGGCAGGCTCATGGCCATTTACGGCCCGCGCTCCATCTCGGCGCTGCCTGTGTTGCAAAAAATTCCACATGATTTGTCGGTTCAGGCGGATTTGGGGGCGTCCCATCCCCTGTCCGATCCGAATTTTCGGCGGGGCGGATATGGGCTATATTCAACTGTGTCTGATTATATGGCATTTGCAAATATGTTGCTAACAGGGCGCGCACCGAGCGGCGATATAATCCTCAGTTCTGCAATGATGGACATGGCGCGTGCAGTACGGGTCAGTTTTGCGCAGAATACCTTCCGTATTAATGATGAGCCGTTTTCGGGATATGGTTGGGGATTGCTGGGCCGTGTAATGGAAAACATCGAACAGGCCCAATACCCAACATCGCAGGGCGAATTCGGGTGGAGCGGGGCCGCGGCAACCTATTTCTGGGTCGATCCCAAGCGCCAAGTCACAGGATGCGTCATGACCCAATACATCGGGAGCGAACATCCATTGGGCAATATGATGCACACCGCCGCGATGCGTATGCTGGGGTAACGCGGCGCATATAAGCAAATTGTCGACAATTGCATACAGCTGTGCTATACTACGTATAGTGCACAACAGTGTAGCCAACGCAATATGTCACGATTTTTGATCCGAACACTCAGCTGTGATTGCGCCCTTGTCGCCAGTTGTTTTCTGGTGGGATGGGTTGCGGCCTTTGCCTATACCCAACCGATTGCGGTTTTGTTTTATCCCGCAGATAAAGTTGAGCTATGCGATAAGTACCACCCAAATATGAGTTATAAAGACTGTATGAAGTGGTACTGAACCAAATCGGGTGGCCTAATTTGATTCCCTTTCACGACAGGTTGTGACGAATTTGCGCATTGATTCGTCGCAAATGTTTCATTATGTCTAAGGCTAACCTTATGAAATTATATGGTTATTCATGTATACCATTGTATTTCTTGCCTTTTCCGAAATTTTGGATTGTTTCTTATAGGAAACATGACGATACGAGTATCGATTGCAGGAGTTTGAGATGGCAAAGCCGAATACGACATTTAATCTGGACGTCAAAGATTTGGAACTTATTGAGGATGCGCTGCATTCCGTCATCGCAAAACGCAGCAACGATTTGATCACTGCAGGAGATGCGAAAAATTCAACCGTTGACCGCGCCTCTGCCGAGGCAGAGATGAGCGAGATGCGTGAACTGTTGGGCCGTTTACACAACCAGAAAAATTGGTTCCGCCCGAAAACTGGTCATAGCTACATCGGCGGTTAACCCTAGTTTTCGTAACGCGTCGCCCCGCGGCGGTGCGTTTCGAAATTCAGCGTCACATGCAACGGATGATGCGCACGCTGGGCACAATGGTGGCGTTCGCAGGTTTGGCAATTCAGGCCGATTGGGGCAGGGTCCTGATCAAAACGGTGCCCGCTTTCATCAAAATAAGTAATGTCATTTGCGAATTGTAGTTCGCACCCCAAGGCTACGATCATGCGGCGATCCTGCGTTTTGCGGGAATAAACCGATCTATCGGTGGTCCGCGCGATTGTGGCATAGCGTGTCCCATCGGGCAGTTCGACCGCCTGCGTCAAAACCACATTCGGACTTTGTAACGCGTTATGAATGTTCCATACCGAACAGCGCCCACCAAAATCGGCTAAAACCGCGTTGTTGGGGTTCACACGTTTTGTAATGTTTCCAGCGCGGTCCAATCGGATCAGGAAAAATGGAATGCCCTGTTTCCCACTGGCCTGTAATGTGGTTAGGCGATGCGCCACCTGTTCAAACGTAACACCAAAGGCGGCGGCGATCCTGTCGATATCATAGCGGGTTTTTGTGGCCACATCATAAAACGCATCATAGGGCATCACGATTGCGGCGGCGACATAGTTGAGCAATTCGTTGAACAATCGGTTGCGGGCCGTCAGGTTTTTTACCTGAAACCCCTGCAACACGTCATAGGATTCAACGCGCGCGATGATATAGGCCAGCTGGAATATGCGGTTTGGGGCATCTAACCCCTCGGACAAGCGGATGATGTTGTTTGAATCATCAAAACTCATCAACATATTTTCCATGAGCGAGAGTTTTTCCACGTGACAGCGTATGCCATGCATGGAGCGCAGATAGTCCTTTAGCCGATGATAAAGCTCATCCTGGGGGTGGCCAATTTTTTGGCGTAGGCGATCGGCGATGGCCTCTAGTTTCGGAAAATAGTTTCGATTGGCCTTAAAGAAATCGGAAATTTGGGTTTCGTCATTTGATTGCGCCGCAACAGTTTCATTGTTCGACAGGCTGTTTTGTACAAATTCGGCCAAGCGCTGATAATCATTATAGAGCTCTTTGAAGCGGTCAACAAACTGCGGGGCATGGGCGACCGCGCCGCGCAATTGCTGTAAATCGGGTTCATCCGAACTGAAAATCGGGTCGCGCACCATCATGCGAAGGGCATTTAAATCCTCGGCCTCATGCGTTTGTGCCAGTTCTTGTGCGCTGATTCCATAGACATCCGTTAAGGACATCAGGACCTTAACCGTGAGGGTGCGTTGGTTGTTTTCCAACAGGTTCACATAGGCCGCACTGACCCCGATCAGTTTTCCCAATTCCGCTTGGGTGTGTTTGTGATGCTTGCGCAACTGGCGCAACTTGGGGCCAACAAATACTTTATCCATGTTAACAAATTAACAGAAGTTAATTTTGTAATAAACATAAAAAACAACACAACACTAATTTTGTTGCAAATAATACCATCAAATTATTCTTTTCAAACACAACGACGCACAGTGCGGGACTTCTCGCGGCTGTAATTCAGAGAACTTGGGTACGGAGGACCAATGATGTACAACAAATTAACCAAAAAGATTGCGGTAGCCGCGATTTCAACAGTAGCCTTGCTTGCAGGTGCTGCACAGGCCGTTGCAGGTGATTGGAAGCCACAAAAGCCAGTTGAGCTGGTCATTATGGCAGGTCAGGGTGGCGGCGCGGATCGTATTGCGCGTTTGTTCCAATCTATCATTCAAAAAGAAAACCTTTCCAACATGCCAATCCTTCCTGTGAACAAGGGTGGCGGATCCGGCGCAGAAGCCTTGCGTTATTTGAAGGACAAAGAGGGTGATGCTCATGTGATCATGGCGACACTGAATTCATACTACACAACACCGCTGCGCACAGACATCGGCGTGGACATCGAAGAATTCACGCCACTAGCGCGCATGGCGATGGACACATTTGTGTTGTGGGTTAACGCTGACAGCGACATCCAAACATTGGATGACTACGTTGCAGCCGTCAAAGCAGCTGGTGGCAGCTGGAAAATGGGGGGTACAGGCACTGGCCAAGAAGACAGCCTTGTAACCGCGATGTTGGAAAAAGAGTTTGGCATTCAGCACACATATGTTCCTTTCAAAGGGGGCGGAACAGTTGCGAAAAACTTGGTGGGTAATCACATCAATGCGACTGTGAACAACCCAGCCGAGCAAATGGGTTTCTGGCAGGCGGGCAAGGTTCGCCCAATCGTGGCCTTTACACCTGAACGCCTTGCGGTTTTCCCAGACGTTCCAACCGCACGTGAGTTGGGCCATGACATCGTTTATTGGATGCAACGTTCATTCGTCGCACCAAAGGATATGCCAGCGGACGCAGTTGCATATTACACCGAGATGTTAGAGCAGTTGGGTGCAACACCAGAGTGGCAAGAATACGCATCAGGCAAAGCGTTGGTTGCGGATATGCTAACGGGTGATGCGCTTCAAAACTACTTCTTGAACGAACGCTCAAAACACGCCGAAATCTTGGCATCTATTGAATAATCCAAAAATCAATACGCTTTGGCCCCCACATTCGGGGGCCAAATTTTTCTACGGGACCTGATATGTTATTGGACAAAGTAATTGCTGGCGCATTGGTTCTGCTGTCGGCCTATATGATGAGCCACGCAATCCTTCTGCCAATTGGCTGGAATGGGGAAACGGGCGGACCGGGCGGTGGTGCCTTTCCATTTTGGTGTTCATTGATCATTCTAATCTGCGCGGTTTTTGTGATTTTTCGACCAGCACGCTCTTATGAGGCAGATCAATTCACATTTGATCGTGAAATGATGGGACCGTTGATCCAAGTCATTATCGCAATTGCGATCACCATTGCGCTGATCCCAACAGCGGGCGCCTATGTGGCAATTCCCCTGTTTTTATTCTGGTACCTGAAAATTTATGGCAAGCACAGTTGGACCCTTGCCTTGTCCATCACGGTGCTAACGCCAATTGTTGTGTTCTTTTTCTTTGAGGCGACGCTGAAAATTCTGCTGCCCAAAGGTGTAACTGAGCCCTTCTTTTTCCCGCTATATGCGATGTTTTTTTAAGGGGTAGATCATGGAAGTTCTCTCACTCCTCGCGGATGGTTTTGCAACCTCGCTTTCGCCCTTTAACCTGTTCATCGTGATCATTGGCGTCACTGCGGGCCTATTTATTGGCGCGATGCCCGGCTTGGGTTCGGTGAATGGTGTGGCCATTGTTTTACCGCTGACCTTTATCGTCCCGCCATCCTCTGCGATCATTCTGCTGGCTGCCATTTATTATGGTGCGATGTATGGGGGCGCGGTTTCCTCAATCCTTCTTGGGATACCTGGTGCCTCCACGGCTGTGGCGACAACCTTTGACGGACGGCCCATGGCGCAAAAGGGGCAGGCGGGTCTGGCCCTGATTGCGGCGGCTGTGGCGTCCTTCGTTGGTGGCACAATCTCGGTCATTTTGTTCACGCTTTTTGCGGCCCCCTTGGCGGATATCGCGCTTAGCTTTGGACCAGCCGAAGAATTCGCATTGGTTTTGTTGGCCTTCACCACATTTGTCGGGCTTGGGGGGGACGATTCCCTGAAAACGATCATCATGATTTGTTTGGGCCTTGCGCTCTCTACAGTGGGTCTTGATTTGATTTCGGGGCAGCCGCGTTTGATCTTTGGCGATATGCCTGGATTTTATTCTGGGATTTCCTTCCTTGTGCTGGCAATTGGCACCTATGGTTTGGGTGAAATCTTATATACCATCGAAACATCCAAAACCGCACCCAAAGTCACCAATGCCCGCATCACATTTGCGGAATTGGGCGCAGGGTTAAAGCGCATGAACAGCTTGTGGAAAACTATGTCGCTTGGATCATTGCTTGGGTTTTTCGTTGGCATGTTGCCTGCGGCGGGAGCAACCCCCGCGGCGCTCATGTCCTATGGGATTGCGAAGCAGACATCTAAAACATCTGACACATTCGGCAAGGGCAACATCGAAGGAGTTGCAGCTCCCGAAACGGCAAACAATGCTGCCTCAACCGGGTCATTGTTGCCGATGTTGACACTTGGCATCCCAGGATCGCCCACAACGGCGCTGTTGCTGGGCGGTATGGTGATGTGGGGATTGGTGCCAGGCCCCATGTTGTTCATTGAACAGCCTGATTTTGTTTGGGGTCTGATTTCATCGCTTTATACGGCGAACTTTGCTGCGGTTGCCGTGAACATCGCCTTAATTCCCGTGTTTGTCTGGGCGCTGCGCATGCCGTTTACGGTTCTTTGTGCACTGGTGCTGGTGCTGTGTATCGTGGGTGGGTTTGCACCATCGCAAAAGATGCACGATGTTTGGTTGATCTTTGCCTTTGGTGTGGGTGGGTATCTGCTGCGCAAGGCGGATTATCCATTGGCCCCCTTGGTTCTGGCGCTTGTTCTTGGTCCCTTGATGGAAAAAAGTTTCCGTCAAACCTTGATCGCGGAACAGGGCAATATCCTTGCCTTTGTGGAACGCCCACTCTCTGCAACCTTTATCGGTTTGGCAATTTTATTCTTTGTCATGCCCTTCTTGGTGGCCTTTGTCACAGGTGCGAAAGAGCGCCTACATGTTCCCAGTAAACGTCCAAAAATTAACTAGATTGAATGGATCAGTAAAATGAAAAAAACACTACACGATTTGATCGACCAACATCCAGATCATGCCATTGCAATCGGTGAACCCGGTCGGGAATGGTTAACATATGCTGGATTGCGCAGCATGGCGTCATCGGTGCGCCAAAGCCTACGTCAGTTCGGGATTGGTGCGCAGGACCGCGTGGCAATCGTTCTGGCCAATGGATCGGATATGGCATCGGCCTTTGTCACCATTGCGCAGGCGGCAACAACCGCGCCGTTGAACCCAAGCTACCGCGAAGATGAATTTGCCTTTTACCTTGAGGATTTGGGTGCCAAGGCGATTGTCCTGAAAAGTGATTATGATGGTCCTGCACGTCAGGCGGCGGAAAAATTGGGATTGATTGTGTTGAACTTGATCCCTACGTCGCGCGCGGGCGAATTTACATTGGCAGGCCCCGATGCAAACGCCGCGCAGGATGTTACCCCAACCGAGGATGATGTTGCGCTGATTTTGCATACATCGGGCACAACATCGCGTCCAAAAATTGTGCCCCTGTTGCAGCGCAATGTTGCCGCGTCTGCGCAAAATATCGCAGCGTCACTCGCGCTGACTGAAACGGATCGCTGTTTGAACGTGATGCCTTTGTTTCACATCCATGGCTTGGTGGCCGCCGTCTCGGCGACAGTTGCATCGGGCGGGTCAATTTATTGCACGCATGGTTTTAACGCCATGAATTTCTTTGCGATGATGTCAGAGGCGCGTCCAACATGGTACACGGCCGTCCCGACGATGCATCAGGCGATTTTGTCCCGTGCGGGACGCAATGCCGATGTGATTGCGGATGTGCCGCTGCGCTTCTTACGCTCTTCCTCGGCCTCATTGCCCGCACAGGTGATGGAGCAGTTGAACAAAACATTCAACGCCCCCGTGATCGAAGCCTATGGCATGACCGAGGCCGCGCACCAGATGTGCTGTAACCCGCTGGATCGCCAAAAACCGGGATCTGTTGGCGTTGCCGCAGGGCCAGAAGTGGCGATTGCACATGAAATCGAAAACCGAATTGTCGGTGGTACGGGCGAAGTTGTGATTTCAGGTCCAAACGTCACGCCTGGATATGAAAGCAACCCAGAGGCCAACGAAAAGAACTTTTTCGAATTTGAAGGCAAACGGTGGTTCCGCACAGGCGATCAGGGCGCATTTGACGCCGATGGTTTCCTGGAACTGACAGGCCGTCTAAAGGAAATCATCAACCGTGGCGGGGAAAAGATTTCACCGTTAGAGGTTGACGGTGTTCTGATGGATCACCCCAGCATTCAACAGGTTGTCACATTTGCATTGCCCCATCCCAAATTAGGGGAAGAGGTCGCCGCCGCCGCCGTTTTGCGCGAAGGACATGAGGCAAGCGAAAAATCAATCCGCGAATTTGCCGCTGAACGTATGGCCGATTTCAAAGTGCCGCGTCGCGTTATCATCATGGATGAAATCCCCAAAGGAGCCACAGGTAAAATGCAACGGATCGGCATGGCGGAAAAACTTGGCCTTGTTGCTGCGGAGTAGAGAATGAAAGTTTGTATTTTTGGGGCAGGCGCCATTGGCGGGTATATGGGCGTTAAATTGGCCAAGGCGGGCGCAGATGTTAGTCTGGTTGCCCGTGGACCACATTTGGCCGCGATGCAGGAAAAGGGCCTGACCCTGATCGAAGAGGGCGAAACCACAACGGTTCCCGTCACGGCCTCGGACGATCCCGCGGCATTGGGTGTTCAGGATTATGTGATCGTCACGCTAAAGGCGCATTCTGTGCCCCCCGTTGTGTCCAAAATGACCCCCTTGATCGGGCCAAACACCACGATTGTGTCCGGTGTAAATGGTGTTCCATGGTGGTATTTCCATAAATTAGAGGGCGCGCATGAAGGCACCCGATTAGACAGCGTTGATCCTGGCAATGTGCAATGGGATGGATTTGGCCCTGATCGCGTTTTGGGATGTGTGGTTTACCCTGCGGCAGAGGTGATTGAACCCGGTGTGATTAAACATATCGAGGGCAATCGGTTTTCCCTTGGTGAACCAGATGGGTCAAAATCGGACCGCGCACAGGCATTGTCAAAAATCCTTGCCAACGCGGGGCTAAAGGCCCCTGTGCGTCCAAAATTGCGTGATGAAATTTGGGTGAAACTCTGGGGGAACCTATCGTTTAACCCAATTTCTGCACTCACCCATGCAACACTTGACGTTCTGTGCACTGATGAGGGCACCCGTGCAGTTGCCCGCAATATGATGGTTGAGGCGCAGGAAATCGCAGAGCGATTGGGCGTGAAATTCCCAATTGATGTGGATCGTCGCATCGCAGGGGGGGCAGCCGTTGGGGCGCACCGAACCTCGATGCTGCAGGATTTGGATCAGGGGCGTCCGATGGAAATTGATGCCCTTGTAGCCTCGGTTCAGGAATTGGGCCGCGTCACGGGGGTGCCCACCCCCACCATTGATACCGTTTTGGGTCTGATCCGGCTGCGTGCGCGCACCGCGGGCCTTTATTCGTAAATCTGCACAGGCGTAGGAGACAGAAATGTACGAGCAGTTGAAAATCGCAAACACGATTGCCGCAGGACCAGGGCCCGGCAATACAGACCCCCGTGTTTTACAGCAATTCGCCAGCGCAGGTTTGGCCGATCACATGCATCCCGATGTGTTGAACGGAATGATCGAATGCAAACATATGCTGCGTGCGATTTGGGGAACGGAAAACACATACACCTTTGGCGTTGCTGGCACGGGGTGGAGCGGCCTGGATTGCATGATCGCGGCTGTTCAACCGGGCGACAGCGTCGTTGTTTTTGTGAACGGCACGTTTTCAGGGATTGATGCCCTGTCATTACGGATGAAGGCCGCCTCGGCCGAGGAATTGTCCGCAAATCCAACGGATCCAGTTGCGGCCTCTGTGAATGTGATCACCATTGCCCATGGAACATCCGTGGATGGCGACACGATTGAACAGGCGCTTGCCACCCACAAACCCAAATGGGCGCTGATGGCGCATTATGAAACAGGTTCGGGTCGGATCAATGACATACAGGGGTTTTCAGATGCCTGTTTGCGTCATGGTGTTTTGGGGCTGGTGGATGCGGTCAGCTCGCTTGGCGTTGCCGATTTTCGTATTGATGATTACCCAGGTGTAGCCGCATGGGCATCCTGCCCACAAAAAGGGATCTCTTGCCTGCCATTGACCTATGCACCTGTCAGTTTTCGTCAAGAGTATATTGATGTGCTAAACCAATCAGGCGCACGTTGTTTTGTGCACCACCCGCTGATGGAAGCGCGTCATTGGGGAATTATGGATGGCCAAGACGTTGAAAAAGGCGCCTATCACAGAACACATTCCGCCTATGCCGTTGCTGCCTTTCATGAAGCGCTGCGTTTGACACTGGCCGAAGGATTGGCAAACCGCGCAGCGCGATATGCGGCCTGCGAGGATATCTTGCGTCGCGCCTTCACGGCCATGGGATGCGAGGTAACGTCAAACATGACCTCTTTGGTTGTTTTGAACCTGCCGCCAAATATGGCAGGGCGCGAAATGGAATTTGTCACCTATTGTCGGTCGCAAAATTTCGGTATTTGGCCGACTTTGTCACGGCCAACCCAAGTGCGCGTCGGTATCCTAAACCTACTTAGTAACGCGGATATCGAAGATATTGTCACCCGTTTTGGCGCGGCATTGGTGGATTTAGGCGGATCATATGATCCCGCAGAAGTTGATCAGATCATTGGGTCCCTTCAGGCAAGTTTGGCGGCAGAATGAGCAAAGCAAAAATCCTTATCACCCGCAAATGGCCCGCCAGTGTCGAGGCAGAGTTGCAGAAACACTATGACGTACAATGCAACGACAGCGATGTCGCGATGACGGTTGATGAACTACGCGCGGCCTTGGGTGAATATGACGCCATATTGCCCACTGTAACGGACAACATGGGCGCGGCCGTTTTTGACACCGATACCATTCGCACAAAGGCGATTTGTAACTATGGCGTTGGATTTTCGCACATTGATATTCCTGCAGCGCAGGCGGCGGGCATTACGGTGACAAACACACCCGATGTCCTAAGCGAATGTACCGCAGATATCGCCATGACACTGATGTTGATGGTGGCGCGCCGTGCAGGGGAAGGCGAACGAGAGGTCCGCGCAGGCGCATGGAGCGGTTGGCGCCCAACCCATCTGGTCGGGAAAAAGGCCAGCAATAAAAAGGTTGGGATTGTGGGATTTGGCCGCATTGGTCAGGAATTTGCACGCCGTGCGCATTTTGGGTTTAATTGCGAAATCTTTGTCCAAAACCGATCAAAAGTGGCCCAAGACAAATTGGATCAATTCAACGCAACACAGGTGCCTGATTTGGAAACATTGTTCCAAACCTGTGATGTGATCTCGCTTCATTGTCCGGGTGGGGCTCAGAATCGCCATCTGATCAACGCGGATATCATGGCCCATTCAAAACCCGGTCTGATCCTGATCAACACCGCCCGTGGTGAGGTGGTGGACGAAGTTGCCCTGGCCCAAGCACTGCAGAATGGCACGATTGGGGGTGCGGGATTGGACGTGTTTGACGGCGAACCCAACATCATGCCTGACACTCTGAATGCGCCAAACATGGTGATGCTGCCGCATCTGGGCAGTGCAACGGATGAAACCCGCGTTGAAATGGGGATGCGGGCGATGGAAAACCTAAACGCGATCATGTCCGGCAAGGCGCCCCGCGATCCTGTGACCTAATCGTCGCATTGTAATTTCGGCATCTATCCATAGATCAGTTCCGTAAACTACGGGGCTGAGACATGGAAAATTTCTGGGACAAACGCTACGCGGGTGCGGATTACCTTTTTGGAACGAAACCTGCGGCGGGGCTCATTGCCCTTGAACCGCATTTGGTGGCTGGTGGCAAAACACTGGTCGTTGCGGATGGTGAGGGGCGCAATTCCGTCTATCTCGCCTCGCGTGGATACGATGTGCGCGCAACAGATTATTCGCAGGTCGCCCAAGAAAAGGCCAAGGCCTTGGCGAAAGAGGCAGGGGTTGATGTGGAATTTGTGCTGTCCGATATTTACGATGCGGGGTGGAGCGATGAGGCGTATGACAATGTTGTCGCGATCTTTATCCAATTTGTCCCGCCCGAACGGATGGGTGAAATTTTCACCGCACTGGCACGCGCAACGCGGGCAGGGGGCACATTACTGATCCACGGATATACCCCCGAACAGGTCGCCTTGGGTACTGGGGGGCCGGGCAATCCCGATCATATGTACACACCCGACATGCTGGCAGATGCCTTTTCCCACATGCAGATCATGGTCAACCGCGCTTATACAGCCACCCTAAACGAAGGCCGCGGCCACTCTGGCCTATCGGCCCTGATTGATTTTGTGGCGAAGGGGTAAGGTGGGCATCGCCAGGGTGTCGTGAATTCACAATCCTGTTTCACCCGGCGGTACCGCCGGGGAGCGCCTGCCTACCCCTCGGCAGGCGCTTGCACGCCATCACCGTTTTGAAACGTTGGCCTGTTGTCCTTTGCATTGGCATTTTGCACCGCCACCCTTTTGCGCCTACCCAGTCAGGCGCTCCCCTAATCGTGCAGGGGGTTCGTTATGCTGCAGTGGCTTTCACTAGAATTATGGGTGTCTTGGATTTCTTGCTCTACAATTCCCGCAGATATATGTTATCTGGCCGCAAAACAGTTGCATGAGGATCATGGTGCAGGATAGCCAACATCAATCGCTTCACACATCAGCGCGCTTATCGGTTGCGCCGATGATGGATTGGACGGACCGGCATTGTCGGTATTTGCACCGTTTGATGTCGCGGGAAACCTTGCTTTATACGGAAATGGTAACCTCACCCGCTTTGGTGCGAGGTGGTGCCTTGCATTTGTTGGATTATAACACGGAAGAACATCCTGTGGCCCTGCAATTCGGGGGATCGGACCCAGCCGAACTGGCCGCAGCGGCCAAGATGGGCGAAGATGCGGGGTATGATGAAATCAACCTAAACTGTGGTTGCCCCTCTGATCGTGTGCAATCAGGCACCTTTGGTGCGGTGTTGATGCGCACCCCTGATTTGGTGGCCGAGTGCTGCGCCGCGATGCAGGATGCGGTTGACGTTGAGGTCACTGTAAAATGCCGAATTGGTGTGGATGACCAAGACGCCCATCAGGTGCTGCCCGATTTCATCAAACGCGTCTCAGATACAGGGGTGAAACGATTTATCATCCATGCCCGTAAGGCGTGGTTACGGGGGCTGAGCCCCAAGGAAAACCGCGAAATCCCACCGCTGGATTACGATTTGGTGCATCAGATAAAGGCGGATAACCCCAATCTGCATATTTCGATCAACGGGGGGATAACAACGCTGGATCAGGCAGAGCAGCATTTGGATCAGGGGTTGGATGGCGTCATGGTTGGACGCGCGGCCTATCATTCGCCCAGTGATATCCTATGCGCCGCAGACGCGCGGATTTACGGGGGCGATGGGGTTCGCGATCCGCACGAGGTTGTGTTGCAAATGCTGCCCTATATCGATCGTCACATCGCACAGGGTGGTCGTTTACATCAGGTGACACGCCATATGCTGGGCCTGTTCATGGGCCGCCCCGGCGCACGGGGATGGCGCAGATTGTTGTCCGAAGAGGCCCATTTGGGCGATCCAAGTGTGGTTAAGCGCGCGTTGGAGCGGGTGTCCTAGAATTACCATATGCACGCCAAACGCCCTTTGTGGGCGCGTGAAAGATAAATTGAGTTGAATCGTAGATCGTAAATTCAATCTATAGACGATTTTATGCTCTGATGTTACTGTGAAAAATAGAGTTACAGATTCATAAATCATTTTTATTTCACTTATTTTGGACGCTTACGATTTGAAAAGACGATTGATAAGAACTGTTTTGGGCTTAATTGTGCTGGCCTTTGTGTGCATTGGCTTCTTGTTTATGGCGCAGGCAAATGAACGTGGCCCCGGGAAATATTCGCCAGGTTATCAGACAACGACCCTCCAACTTCCTCACCGTGACGTGTCTCTTAATTTATTTATTTGGTATCCCACCGACGATGACAGGCCAACGGAACTCATAGGATAAAATGCGTTGTTCTATGGCCACTATGTCCGGCCGAATGCACAGCCGAAGTCAGGAACGCATCCTGTTGTTGTATTTAGCCATGGTTCTGGCGGAAACGCCCTTCAGGTGGGATGGTTGGCGGAAGCGCTGGCTGAGAAAGGATATGTCGTGCTGGCCGCAAATCATCCGGGCACAACGTCACGTGATAGCTTGCCCGAAAAAACCGTTATGATTTGGGAGAGGGTAAATGATCTGAGCGCGATATTAAATTGGGCTGAAACCCCAACAATTGCAGGGCTATCGTTGCATACTGAAAACATATCGGTGGCAGGCTTAAGCCTGGGAGGGCACAGTGCCTTGGCCATATCAGGGTTACAAGTTTCGAAGGCCAACTTCATAGAAGATTGTGATCGGAATCCCGATATTTGGGACTGCGGTTGGCTTGCGCGTGGGGGAGTGGATTTTTTTAAAATCAACGCGGATCTTTATGATGCGCGCTATCTCGACGGTCGTGTTGGTGCCACCATTGCGATTGATCCAGCTTTGGCACCTGCCGCAATCATCGAAAGTGCCGCGAGCATTTCCCACCCCGTGATGGTCATTAACTTTGAGCCCCATTACGGTGTCCCCGAAGCACTCGATGCAGCAAGGATAACTGAAGTGATGCCCAATGCACGCTATATGGCCATTCCACAAAGCTGGCACTTCAGCTTCTTACCAGAATGCAGCCTATTTGGAAAAATTGTTATCGGCTTTGGCGGTGAAGAAAATATTTGCAGCGATTGGATGCTTCGGGATCGGAATGATGTTCATCAAGCGCTGATCAACCAAATTGTTCCTTTTTTAGTTGAAAACCTTAAGTGACCAAGGCCACATCGGAGTTACCCGCCGAAATTTGAACGCTATCCTTCAAATCAATGCAAAGTCTGAAACCTAGGTCAACGACGAACAAAAAGAGTTGGATCTAGCCCGAATGTGCGCGCAATTTATCCCAATCAAAACTGACGCCTGTTCCTGCCACAGTGGGGGCCAGGGCCATGGCGTTTTCCATCACCAGTGGGCAATGGGTGTATTGATCAATGGGAAACGAATGCACCTCTAGCCAGCCTGGATTGGGGCGGGCGGACACGAGGCTGACGTGCAATTCCTGCATCCCGTGGCTACAGATTGGGATACCGTATTTTTCCGACATCTCTGCCACGCGCAACCACCCTGTGATCCCACCGCAGTTTGATGCATCAGGTTGGATAAATCCCAGATTGCTTTGTTCGAAGGCATAGCCGAATTCATGTTCCGTATGCAGGTTTTCCCCCATCGCTAGCGGAACAGATGTGGCCGCCGCAATGCGGGCATAACCCTGATAATCATCGGGGATTGTGGGTTCTTCGAACCAATAAATGTTTTGATCCTCAAATGCTTTTGACGCCTCAATGGATTGTTCCACGCTGAACGCATAATTTGCGTCTACCATAAAGATGCGATCGTTCCCAATCTGGGCACGCACGGCGCGGATGCGTTCGATATCTTGGGCCAATTCGGGTTGACCGATCTTGATCTTAACCGCATCAAAACCAGCGTCCATGTATTCATCCATGCTTTGCATCAAACGCGGCAGATCATAGCCCAGATCAATACCCCCGCGATAGGCGTTGCACCGATCCTGTTCGCCACCTGCCATCTGCAAAAGCGATGTGTTTAACCGTTTACCCCGCAAATCCCACAGGGCGATATCCACCGCCGATATGGCAAAGGACGCGATGCCGCCGCGCGCCACATAATGTACATGCCATTGCATCCCATCATAAAGGGCATGAATATCCTGCGTGTCCTGACCCATCAAAAATGGCACAAGGTCATGATTGATCATGGCCTCGATCGAACGGCCACCTTTGCCACCTGTGTAGGTATATCCCGTCCCTGAAATCCCATCCGCGTCTGTGATTGTCACCGTAACCAATTCGAAATGGGTATGGGCGCCGTGTTTGGCATCCTCTAACACTTCGTCCAAGGGGAGGCAAAAATACTGAACGCGGATGTTTTGGATCGTGGTCATGTTATTTTCTGTTTAATGGTGCGCATTCGGGAACGGGCGTGACGACTGTGCCGTCTTGCATGTAGCGTTCCAGATTTTCACAGGTCAGATCGCCCATGGCCTGTCGGGTTTCCACGGACGCACTGCCAACATGGGGTAATAGAACCACGTTCTCCATGGCTTTTAGCGCATCGGGAATTTTGGGTTCTTGTTCAAATACATCCAATCCCGCTGATCCCAATCGCCCGTCCTGAAGGGCCGCGATCAATGCGGTTTCATCCACGACGGATCCGCGGGCCACGTTAATCAACATCCCCTCGGCACCGAGGGCATTCATGACCTCATCATTTACCAAATGATAGGTTGATGCACCACCAGGTGTGATCACGAATAACACATCAACTGCGTCTGCCAATTCCTTGACTCTGCTGTGATAAATATAATCTACATCCTTGGGTGTGCGGGAATGATAATGGATGGTTGCATCAAACCCACTCGCACGTTTTGCAATGGTTTCCCCGATGCGTCCCATGCCCAAAATTCCAACCTGTCGGTTTTGAACTGATCGGGTCAGGGGAAAGGCGCCATCGCGTTCCCATTGTCCTGATCGTGCCCATTTGTCCGCCTGAACCAAGCGGCGGGATGTTGCAAGCCACAGCATAATCGCCGTATCTGCAACCTCATCATTTAGGACATTTGGTGTGTGTGACACCAATATACCGCGTGCGGCGGCATCATTCGCATCAATGGCGTCATACCCAACCCCATAGGATGACACGACCTTTAGGTTTGGTAGGCGGGCCAATAAATTGTCTGGCACGCCCCAATGTCCGTCTGTTGCGATGCCAACAACGTCCGCGCCATGTGTGTCCACAAAGGCGTCTTGATCCTGTTGATCAAACCAGAGGTGAACATCGAATAATGCGTCAAAGCGGTTTTTCATCCGTTCTGTCACATTCCCGATTTGAAGCAAGATGGGCTTAGTCATCGGCGCATACGTTTTGGCGTTGCATTCCCAAGCCTTGGATAGACAATTCCATCACGTCCCCGTCTTTCAGGTAGACAGGTTCAGGTTTAATACCCATGCCAACACCCGGAGGTGTCCCTGTTGAGATCACATCACCTGGGTGCAGCGTGAACAGTTGGGATAGGTGCGAAATCACCTGCGCCACGGTGAAGATCATGGTTTTTGTGTTGCCTGTCTGCATACGTCTGCCGTTGACATCCAACCACATGTCCAGATTTTGAGGATCTTCAACTTCATCCCGTGTAACCAACCATGGACCCGTTGGGCCAAATGTGTCACAGGATTTGCCCTTGGTCCATTGACCCGTTAGGGAAGCTTGAAAATGACGTTCGCTGACATCGTTGCACAGGCAATAGCCCGCAACATAATCCAATGCATCCTCTTCGCTGACGTATTTCGCGGCCTTGCCGATCACAACACCCAGTTCCACTTCCCAGTCTGTTTTGGTGGACCCGCGGGGCATCACAACGTCATCGTTTGGGCCTGTAATGGCAGAGTTTGCCTTCATAAAGAGAATGGGGTGTTCGGGAATATCCGCGCCTGTTTCTGCCGCGTGATCTGCGTAGTTTAGGCCAATACACATGAATTTACCGATGTCACCGACACAGGCCCCCATGCGCGGGTTGCCCTCAACAGCGGGTAGGGTGGCAGGGTCCAAGGCGCGCAAGGTTGCAATGCTGTCATCGCCGATGGTTGCGCCCGTGATGTCGTCCACGTGTGCGGATAGATCGCGCACTGTGCCATCTGCATCAATCATTCCTGGTTTTTCTTGGCCATCAGCGCCGTAACGTACGAGTTTCATTGTTTTTGTTTCCTTTAGTGGTTGTCGCGCGGCACGTGGCGTGACGCGATATCTTTGTGTTTGTCTGATCCTTCCAGCAGCATGCCATCGTCAAATTGGCGTACCTTTTCTTGGAAAATATCTTGCCAAGGGGTTTGTGCTGTGGCGCGATGGGCGTTTGTGGGCAGTGCCGCGCGGCGTGCCTCTAACTCTTCATCGCTGATCAGGATGTTTGCTGTGCAGGCGTTCAAATCAATGCGCACCATGTCGCCTGTTTGCACAAGGGCAAGTCCGCCACCCGCGGCCGCCTCTGGCGCGGCGTTCAGGATCGATGGTGATCCAGATGTACCCGATTGGCGACCATCGCCGACGCAAGGCAATGAATTCACACCCCGTTTCAACAAATAGGCAGGGGGACGCATGTTCACCACTTCGGCCCCGCCCGGATAGCCAATTGGGCCCGTTCCGCGCATCATCAGAATGCAATTTTCATCAATCCCAAGGCTTTCGTCGTCAATACGTTTGTGGAAATCCTCTGGCCCGTCAAAGACAACCGCGCGTCCTTCAAATGCATTGGGATCATCGGCGTTGGATAGATAGCGATCTGTAAATTCCTGACTGATGACGCTGGTTTTCATGATCGCGCTGTCAAACAGATTACCAGATAGGTTAATGAAACCTGCGTGATCTTTGATCGGTGTTTCGATGGGTTTGATCACGTCTGTGTTTATAATTTCCGCATCTGTGCAGTTTTCGCCCATGCTTTTGCCATTGGCGGTGATCTGATTTGGATGGGGCAACATGCCCGCCTTGATCAACTGACCCATCACTGCAGGAACACCGCCCGCGCGATGATAATCCTCGCCCAGGTATTCACCCGCAGGCTGTAGGTTCACCAATAGTGGCACCTTATGTCCCAAACGTTGCCAATCATCGTTTGTCAATTCGATTCCTAGCAATTTTGCCAATCCATTCAAGTGTATAGGCGCGTTTGTTGATCCTCCAATGGCGGAATTTAAAACAATCGCGTTTTCAAAGGCTTCTTTCGTCATGATGTCAGAGGGTTTCAAATCCTCATGCACCATATCGACGATGCGTTTGCCTGTCATATAGGCCATTTGCCCACGTTCCCGATAGGGGGCGGGAATTGCGGCTGAGCCAGGTAATTGCATCCCCAAGGCTTCGGCAATTGAGTTCATTGTGGTCGCCGTACCCATGGTGTTACAATAACCCGTCGATGGCGCGGATGAGGCGACCAAATCCATGAACCCATCATCGTCAATTTCGCCCTTGGCATGTAATTCACGCGCCTTCCAAACGATTGTGCCTGATCCTGTGCGTTGACCACGGAACCATCCGTTCAACATTGGACCAACGGACAATGCAATCGCGGGAATATTGACCGATGCTGCTGCCATCAGCAGTGCAGGGGTAGTTTTGTCACATCCAATATTCAAAACGACTCCGTCAATGGGATAGCCATAAAGCGTTTCGACCAAGGACAGATAGGCTAAGTTACGATCCAACATGGCCGTGGGACGTTTGCCTGTTTCCTGAATGGGGTGCACAGGAATTTCAATCACTGTGCCACCCGCCGCAATCACACCATCACGCACGCGCTTGGACAGTTCAATGTGGTGGCGGTTACACGGGCTTAGATCGCTGCCAGTTTGGGCAATTGCGATGATCGGCTTGTCACCTTGCAATTCCTCGCGCGTAAGGCCATAATTCAAATACCGCTCAAGATAAAGAGCCGTCATTTCACGATCATCATGGTTGTTAAACCACAACCGAGATCGCAGTGTTTTCTTATCACTCATTCTCTTTTCTCCGAAATAAATATTAGTTTGACCAACCGCCGTCGATCACATGCGCGTGCCCTGTTGTAAAGGCGCTGTCATCTGAAGCCAAATACACGGCAAGTGCCGCGATTTCTTCGGCAGCACCTATGCGGCCCATGGGTTGACGTGCGATAAATGCTTTCATTGCGGCCTCATAATCACCTGTTGCACGTAAACGATCATGCAATGATGGGCTTTCCACTGTTCCTGGGCAAATGCAATTACACCGTACCCCTTGGGTGATGACATCGGTTGCAACAGATTTCGTCAACCCGATGACAGCGGCCTTGGTCGTGCCGTACACATAACGGTTTGGCGCCCCTTTGATCGATGAGGCCACGGAGGACATGTTAATAATGGATCCAGCGCCGCGCTCTATCATACCGGGTAGGGCCGCGCGGATCGTGCGGTGCATGGAACCCACGTTCAAATCCCATGCGAATGACCATTCCTCATCCGTGCATTCCAAAATGGTACCGTGATGCACAAAACCTGCGCAATTGAATAGAATATCGGGCTGCGCAAGGGCAACACCAGCAACAACCGCGTCATTGTCCATAACGTCCAATGTAAATGTTTCGATTGTGCCCAATGCTTCGGCCTCACGTTGTAGATCGGCCAATGTTTTGGTGTTGATATCCGTTGCAAATACATGCGCGCCCTCGCGCACCATCGCAAGGGCCGTCGCGCGGCCAATTCCCTGACCGGCGGCGGTTAAAAGTACGCGTTTGTTTTGAAGTCGTTTTGACATGTTGTAATCCAGGTTATGTTTCTTTCTCATATTGGGCGCGTTTGAGCCATACTGCTTCATTATTGGTAGTGAACCTATCCACGCTATGGTTGATGTTCAATCAGATTTGCAATTCTTCAGAATTTTAAAATTTTGTTGTATTCTGATACTTAATTTCTTGTCGTGTTCTAGGTTCAATTCAAAAGTCCCTTTTGATATGATCGTGAGTGGCCTGTTCGCATGCGTCTTCATCTCCTACCAAAGCATCTTGGAAAATTGTGGCGTGTTTATGGATGATAGGTTCGAAGTAATTTGAGCCAAATCTGTGCTGTTGTGCGACAAACTTTTGTCGGGATTGGGCACATTGTGACTAAATGTTTCGATCAAAATATCCGGTGCGCATCTAAAATCTTGGTGTGATATCGATTATTTAGATTAAAGTAAAACCAACATTTTTCTTGCCACATGTTCTTTTGAATGTAGGCTAATGTTAGCGCCCACATCTGAACGTTGGGTGGAACAACAAAACAACAAGTAGGGAGAACAACATGAGTTTTGTTAAAAAAGTTGCTGCAACGTTAGGTGCAGCGGCGTTGCTTGCTACAACAGCAACAGCGGCAACAACGAACCTGCGTATTCAAACGCACTATGCACCTGAAACAGTATCGGGAAAGCTTGCGGCGCAGTACATAGCAGATGTGCAAAGCATGTCGAATGGCGAAATCAATATTGAAATGTTTTATTCTTCATCAGTAGTGAAATCGGTGGAAACATTCGATGCTGCAGCGACTGGCATTTTGGACTGCGACATGACAGGTGGTGGTTATCAAACAGGTAAAAACCCTGCGTTCCAATTTGTTGGCGACATCATGGGTGGCTATGCAACTCCATATCAGCAATTAAGTTGGCTTTATTATGGCGGTGGTCTAGCGGACGCGCAGGCACTGTATAACAAGTACGACATGCAACTTGTTGGATGGTGGGTCTACGGTCAAGAAAGCCTTGCGTCCTCGCGTCCCTTGGATGGCCCTGGCGCATTGAAGGATTTCAAATTCCGTTCCCCACCAGGCATGGAAACCAAAATCTTTGAAAAGCTAGGTGCGAAACCAATCGTGATGGATTTCACAGAAATCTTTACAGCATTGGAGACAGGTATCATCGATGGTGCTGATGCGTCTGGTTTGGCAAACAACGTTGGCCTCGGCTTATATGATCTGGTGAAGCATGCGAACTTCCCAGGCTTCCACTCGATGCCTTCAGATCACCTAGCTTGTAACAAATCAGTATGGGACTCCATGCCAGAATCACACCGCACAATCATGTCTGTTGCGATGGAAGCGCTCGCTCTGCGTACAGCTTTGACATTCGAAAAAGCAAATGCTGCCGCCGCTGCGAAGTTGCGTGCTGAAGGTGTCACACTTTGGCAGTGGTCGGAAGAGGATCTTCAGACATTCCGTGATGCCGCCCAAGCAACATGGCCAGAGTTTGCTACAACTCCAGAGGCCAAGGCACTAGTTGATAGTCATATCGCATATCTTACTGAGCTTGGCTTGGTAAAATAATCAAATTTTATTACAGGCAGGCCTTAGTTGGCCTGCCCAATTGCATTTACGTCATTACGAAAGATTATGAAATGGGAAATTCAGTTCGCGATCTTCCCCAGTGGTTGCTGCCCCTTTTTTTCATCGCATGTGGCAGTTGGATAGTCTGGCATGGTGCGACCTATATTATGGCATTTGGTGGTTACACCGATGCTCTTGCAGCGCGGTATCGTCAAATTACGATGCTTGACTACCTGATCTTGATTGCCTTGCCTGTGTTGGGTGTGCTGGGAGTTTTGGGAATTAACAGGGCACCAATGGAGATCGATGAATACCCCGCGATTGATCGGATAGCGATGTTCATTGGTCGCGTAACCATGCTTCTAATCGCGATTGTTGTATGCGTGATGATGTATGAAGTTATTTTGCGCTATGTGTTCGAGCGTCCGACACTTTGGGCGAATGAAATGTCCCTATGGTTGGCAGGGTTTGTATTTATACTTGCTGGGTTTTACGCAATGCAGCAACGAAGCCATATTCGAATTTATTTGCTCTACGATATGCTTCCTCGTTCGTTGCAGAAAATATGCGATATCGTTTCGACCGTACTGATCGTGGGATTTGCATTTTTCTTGGTTTATGGTGGCTATGGAGAAGCAAAGGCAAAGTTGCTTCGCTGGGAAACGTTTGGGACAGCATTTGATCCCCCGATTCCTGCGACACTAAAGCCTTTGGTCCTGATTGTTGTTACATTGGTTGCTATCCAGTCAGTGTTAAATTTGATTGCAGATTGGAATAAAGAGCCCGAAATCCACAGTTCAGCCGACGATATTGACCAAGACGAACTTGAGCGTCTAAAAAAATCAATAGGAGAGGGTTAATGGATATTGGAACAATTTCTCTCGTCCTTCTTATTGGATTGATGCTATTGTTGGCGATTGGGATGCCTCTAGGATTGGCCTCCGCCGTCATGGCCGTTGTCGTATTGGTGATGAAATTCGAACCAACATTGCTGCTGGATCCGACAACGTTTGGGGATGGTTTATTAACCCGTAAATTTGGTACGGGGCCGCTTAATATCCTTGCACAAAAAATATACGGTCTACTGACGGACTATGTTTTGATATCCATTCCGTTATTTATTTTTATGGCGGCACTTCTGGAAAGATCTGGCATAGCCAAAGACATGTATTCATCGCTAAATATTTGGTTGTCAAGGGTTCGTGGTGGGATTGCAATCGTGACTTCTGTGATGGCGGTCATCATGGCGGCGATGTCTGGAATCATTGGGGGAGAAGTTGTTCTGTTGGGGTTGATTGCACTACCTCAAATGTTGCGTTTGGGATATAATCAAAATCTTGCCATTGGGACAATCTGCGCTTCGGGTTCTTTGGGGACTATGATCCCTCCCTCCATCGTTTTGATTATTTATGGTTTGATAACCGAAACATCAATTAAGGCGCTGTTCACAGGCGCATTCGTTCCTGGTTTTATGTTGGCTACAATGTTTATAATATACATTGTTTTGCGCACGCAAATAAACCCAGATGATGCACCTCTGCCAGAACCAGAACCAGGCGATCCATCGGGCGGCGAAAAATGGGCATTGTTTGGGGCTTTCATGTCCATTATCGTCGCGGGGTTTTCTTTTGCGTTGTTCGTGCGTGTCGTATTTTTCACAGTTACGGGACAAAATACCTTCATCGAAGGGGTTGATGCAATTGCCTATGGGACGCCAGATTACATTTCTTGGTTTGCAGCGCTAACTGCGATAGCGCTGGGTCTTATTTTCTTTGTCTTCGGGACAGAGCGCGCGAAAATCGGCTGGGCAATGGGGAAAGGATTGGTTGCGCCAATCGTCGTCATTGGTGTTGTTTTAGGTTCAATTTACGGTGGTATTTCAGGCATTACCGAGGCTGCGGGTATGGGCGTGGTCGCCGTGCTTATAATTTCGTTCCTGCGAGGAGAGGCCAGCTTTGATCTAGTGTGGGAAAGTTTGATGCGCACACTAAAGTCAACGGGGACAATTATCTGGGTAACAATTGGTGCGGCGGCCCTTGCGGGGGCATACACAATTGCAGGTGGTCCTCAGTATGTTGCAGACATGATTGTTGGACTGGATGTTCCGACAATGGGCATCTTACTTATTATGATGCTGATCCTTTTGTTTATGGGCGCGTTCATGGACTGGGTAGGTATTGTATTGTTAATTATTCCTGTGTTTTTGCCCATTGTTCAGCGCTTGCCGATCGAAGAGATTGGTCTAATTGGTCAGCTTGAGCCAAAACATCTTGCTGTTTGGTTCGGTGTCCTGTTCTGTATGAATATGCAGGTTAGTTTTCTGTCGCCTCCGTTTGGACCTGCTGCCTTTTATTTGAAATCCGTGGCCCCGCCGCATATCTCGTTGACGGATATCTTCAAAGGTTTCTTACCCTTTATTGGTGTTCAACTGATTGCGTTGTCTGTATTGCTGATTTGGCCAAACATCGTCACATTATTATTATGATGGTAGGGGGATCCAATGCTGAACCTACAGCAAATCGATCAATTTAACCGTGACGGATACCTTGTTGTTGAGGAATTAATCAGCCCAGAAGTGCGAAACGCTGTTGTATCGGAATATGCGGATCTGATGGATCATCTTTATTTTGATTGGCGGCAGCTTGGTCAGGTCCCTGAACTTTTGCCTGGTGCGACCTTATGGGACAAATTGGATGCGGCGGTACGGGCCAAAATTGAATGGTATCAGCCTTTTGACATTTCCCTGCCTGCAGATGGCATCACCGCCGAAACCCCCATGCATTTTGGGCCAGCGGTCTTCGATATGATCACAAGTGATCGCATTTTAAATACGGTCGAATGTCTAATCGGTTCTGAAATCACATCAAACCCCATTCAGCACGTTCGTATCAAACCGCCTGAGCGTGATGTTCAACATGGGGAAACCCGTGCGCATATTGTGTCCACAGATTGGCATCAGGATCGGGCTGTAACATTAGAGGCGGCGGATGACACCGAAATGGTCACAGTCTGGTTGGCGATCACAGATGCAACGGTTGAAAACGGATGTTTGCAGGTAAAGCCCGGCAAAACCCCACACATGATCCCACATTGTGCGCTGACGCAGTTGGGCATCCGAGAGAAGTTTTTACCAAAACAGGACGCAGTACCCGCACCCGTAAAGGCAGGGGGTGGTGTAATTTTTCACCCCCTGACACCACACGCAAGTTTGCGAAATCTGTCGAATGAATATCGCTGGTCGTTTGATTTGCGCTATAACGTGACGGGGCAAAATACGGGACGGGATCATTTCCCAGATTTCGTGGCACGTTCGCGCAGAAATCCGTCCGCTGAACTGCGCGATTGGCAGGTTTGGAAAAACATGTGGGAAGCCACCCGAGCAGATATTGCGCAGTTGGAACATATTAATCAACATGGTCGTTGGTCCGCGGATGGACCATATTGCGCATAACAGGAATTGAGATGGATAACATAATCAGACTTCGGGCTGAGGACAACGTGCTGGTGGCCAATCGCGCATTGGAGGCGGGGCACGACATTGGAGGCCTCGTGCTGCGGGACGCCATTCCCGCAGGGCATAAAATCGCGTCATGTGATATCCCCGTGGGTGCGCGCATTTTGAAATACGGACAGACCATTGGCTACGCCATGTCTGACATCCCCTCTGGCACACATTTGCATACGCATAATGTTGAATTTCGCGCAACGGATGCTGCATACCAATTCGGCACAAATTTATGTGATGTGGCCCCTGTTCCAGAGCAAGACCGCGATACATTCATGGGATATCGGCGTGAAAATGGCAGCGTGGGAACGCGCAACTACATTGCCATTGTCACATCCGTAAATTGTTCCGCCACGGCTGCGCGGCGCATTGCGGACAGCTTTGGGCCAGAGGAATTATCCCAATATCCCAACGTCGATGGTGTCGTGGCATTCGTGCATGGCACAGGGTGCGGTATGGCAGGCGACGGTGAAGGGTTTGAGGCGCTGCAACGTGTCATGTGGGGATACGCCAAACATCCAAATCACGGCGGTGTCGTGATGGTTGGGTTGGGCTGTGAAATGAACCAAATTGACTGGTTGCTGGATGCCTATGGTTTGAAACAATCCCCAACCTTTCAAACCATGAATATTCAATCCGTTGCGGGTTTGCAGAAAACGATTGAAATGGGTGTGAAAAAGGTACGCGAGATGCTGCCCATCGTGAATGCCGCGCAACGCACGCTGTGTCCCGCGTCCGAATTAAAGGTCGCGCTGCAATGTGGCGGATCAGATGCCTGGTCTGGGATCACCGCCAATCCTGCATTGGGCGAAGCCTGTGATTTATTGGTGGCCCAAGGGGGCACAGGCGTTTTGGCCGAAACGCCCGAAATCTATGGCGCCGAACATCTGCTGACGGAACGTGTGATTGATCGCGCGACAGGGGATCGTTTGATTGGATTGATCAATTGGTGGGAGGATTACACCGCAAGAAACCGCGGATCGATGGACAACAACCCCAGCCCAGGAAACAAAAAAGGGGGTCTAACCACCATCCTTGAAAAATCACTGGGGGCCGCGGCCAAGGGGGGCACAACCCCGCTGACAGGCGTCTATAAATACGCTGAACCCGTGCGCGCAAGGGGGTTCACATTTATGGACAGCCCTGGGTATGATCCCGCCTCGGTCACGGGGCAGATCGCGGGGGGCTGTAACCTTGTGTGTTTCACCACGGGTCGCGGATCTGCCTTTGGATCAAAGCCCGCACCCACCATCAAATTGTCCACCAACACGGCGATGTATGAACGCATGGTGGATGACATGGATATCAATTGTGGGGACATCATCGCAGGCAGTGCAACAATTCAATCAAAGGGTCGCGAGATTTACGAATTGTTCCTGCGCGTCGCCTCGGGCGAGGCATCGAAATCCGAGGCGCAGGGTCTGGGTGATTATGAATTTGTGCCATGGCAAATTGGGGCGGTGATGTAATGGTAAAGCTTCTTCTTGCAGGAACGGGATTGATTGGTGAACGCCATTTAAATCATATCTTGGAGCATACTGATTTGACGCTTGTGGGTGTAATTGACCCAGTGGTCGAAAATCGCACCACCCCGCATGCGCCGGGGTTTGCCACGTTGGACGATGTGGATGTCGCGGCCGATGGGATCATTTTGGCCACCCCCACAGATACCCACGCGCCCCTAACTATTGCGGCGTTGGAACGGGGATTGCATGTGCTGGTTGAAAAACCCGTTGCCGCATCATTGGCCGAAGCGGATGAGATGATCTCCGCGTCAAAGCGCACGGGCAAAAAGATATTGGTGGGACATCATCGCCGCCATCATCCCTTGGTCAGCAAAACGGTTGAAATCCTATCCTCGGGTCAGATTGGCCGTCCCTTGGTGGCCTCGCTTTTGTGGTGCATGAAAAAACCAGATGATTATTTCGATGTGGACTGGCGCAAAGGTGTGGATGGCGGACCCATCAAACAAAACCTGATCCATGACGTCGATACACTGCGCGCCTTTTTTGGCGAAGTGACATCCGTCACGGGTGCAGGCAGCAATGTGATGCGCAACGCGCTGCGCCACGAAAGCGGTGGTGTGGTCCTAACATTTGACAGCGGGGCGATTGTCACGATTGCCTTTTCAGATGCCACGCCAACCCCATGGGGGTTTGAAGCAGGCACAGGAGAAAGCCCGCATATCCCGAAAACGGCGCAAACCTCGATGCAGATTGCCTGTTCAAACGGGGGATTGGAATTCCCGACCTTAAATGTTTGGAGTGGGGCCGCGCATTGGAATGAAAAGCCCGAAATGCAGCCCACAGAAGTCGATCAGGCTGTACCATTGATCAAACAGTTAGAGCATTTCGCATTGGTGATCCAAGGCAAAGCAGAACCCATAGTTGATGCCGCATCTGCCCGTGAAACATTGGCTGTCATCTTGGAAATCGAACGCGCCACTGCGCCACCCTCGCTAAGATTATAACGGTGCAGAGATGACCCAAGCCCCCGCAACATTGATCCAATCACAGGCCCGCACTGGAATTGTTTTGATGATTGCGGCATGGGGCACATTTTCTGTGATCGATACATCGGCCAAGTTTTTGGTGATGGCAGCGATCCCTGCGGTTCAGGTCGCGTTTATGCGCTACGCGGTGCAATTTCTGTTTACGGTAATCGAAGGATCGCGCGATGGTATATCTGTTATCCGCATACTTGATCGCAAGACGCTGACGCTGCTGATTTTGCGTGGATTGATTTTGGTGGTGTCGACGTTTTTTAATTTTATCGCCGTCAAATACCTATCGCTCACCATGACCGCGGCGATTATGTTTTCCTCCCCGATCTATGTCGCACTGCTTTCCATCCTATTTTTGGGAGAGCGCGTTGGCATTTGGCGGTGGAGCGCGATAATCGTTGGATTTATCGGCGTTTTAATCATCGTGCGCCCCTTCAATGAGGATTTTCACTGGGCCGCGCTCTTGTCGCTTCATAATGCTGTTGCTGTTGCTGTGTTTTCGATGATCACGCGTCGCTTGGCAGGCACGGTAAACGCACAGGTTATGCAGTTTTTTGCAGGCGGTTTGGGCATGTTGGCACTGTTGCCTTTTGCAGTTTATGCCTGGCGCATGCCGACCGAAACCATCGGTTGGGTGTTGTTGTTCGTCATGGGGGGCGCTGCATGGTTGGGGCACAACATGTTTTCACGTGCACATATTTATGCCAGCGCCAGTACCCTGATGCCATTTTCCTATTCATTCATAATATTTATGGCGCTTTCTTCAACCATATTTTTCGCCACCCGCCCTGATATTTGGGTCTATGTTGGGGCGGCATTGGTTGCAGGATCGGGCCTGATCATTTGGTGGCGCGAGAAACAAAATAATTTAGACGATACATAGAAGGATACCCAAGATGAATTCATATGACTTTTACGATCAGGTCGCTGTTATCACAGGGGGGGCGCAGGGCATTGGGTATGCTGTTGCCAAGCGGATGATTGAAAATGGCGCCACGGTTGTCATTTGGGATTTCAACATGGATCTGGCCCAAGCCAGCGCGTCCAAGCTGGGCGCAACTGCGCTTCATTGCGATGTTAGCGATTGGAACAGTGTTCAGGCTGCAGCGCAGCAGACAGAAAATCAATTGGGGCGCATTGATGTTTTGGTGAACTCCGCTGGTGTGGCGGGGGCTAATGCCGTTGTCGAGGAGTATCCGATCGAGGAATGGAATAAAATCATGTCCGTCAATCTGAACGGAACCTTTCACACAAATCGTGCGGTCATTGCAGGCATGAAACAACGCGGATATGGGCGGATTGTGAACATTGCATCGATTGCTGGAAAAGAGGGTAATCCAAACGCGAGCGCCTATTCTGCATCCAAGGCGGGGGTGATCGCGTTGACAAAATCATTGGGAAAAGAGGCGGCAGATTTCAACATCGGTGTGAATTGTGTCACACCCGCGGCAGCCCGCACGGCGATCTTTGATCAGATGTCAGAGGAACACATCAATTACATGCTGTCGAAAATTCCGCGCAACCGATTTGTGGATGTTGCCGAGGTTGCCAACATGATCTGCTGGATCGCAAGTGCCGAAAATGCATTCGCGACTGGGGCGGTGTTTGACCTGTCAGGTGGACGCGCAACGTATTAAAGTAGGGAGGCTCGCATGAAAAACATTGGTGTTATCGGACTGGGGGATATGGGTAGCGGTCTGGCCAAGAATCTGATGGCAAATGGATTTTCCGTCTTTGGTTTGGATCTAAAGCCTGAACGACAGGCGGCATTCACCGATGTGGGCGGCACGTTGGTGGATAATACCGCTGAAGTGGGGCGTCGGGTTGATGCGGCCTTTGTCATGGTGATGAACGGGGATCAGGCGAAATCAGTCATCTTGGGTCCCGCTGGATTGGTCAATACGATGCAACAGGGTGGTATTGTGATCCTAAGTGCGACAATCAAACCGCATGAGGCCGTTGAAATTGGCGCTGCAATGCAGGGCAGTGGCATTGATATGATCGATACGCCCGTATCAGGCGGGTTTCCGGGGGCACAGGGCGGCACGCTGACTATGATGGCGGCTGCCCCTGATGATGTTATGGCGCGCGCCCGGCCTGTGTTAGAGGCGGTCTCGGCCTCAATCCACCACGTGGGAACCAAGGCAGGGGATGGACAAACGGTAAAGGCTTGTTTGCAATCCTTGATCGGGTCCCAATTTTCCGCCACATTCGAGGCTGCCGCATTGGCCGCCAAAGCAGGTGTCAGTGGTGAAGTGCTTTACAAAGTTTTTTCAACCTCTGGGGCGGGTAGTGGCGTTGTGAACAATGCCCTTCAAAAAATCATTGACCGCGAATTTGAAGGAACGGGCAGTCATATAAACACGATGCATAAGGACCTGACCATTTCATTGAACTTGGCTGAAAGTTTGGGCGTTCCTATGCACACAGCGTCCGCTGCAATGCAAATTTTTCATGCAGGTCGCGCCAAGTATCCCAACGGTGATAACTGGGTCTGTGCCCGTGTGATCGAAGAGATAATTGGCGCAGAATTGCATAGATAGGGGGATCATATGAAACTGGGTGTCATATGTGACGGGATCAGTCGGGATTTGGAACATACTGTTTCGGTTATGAATGAATTTGATCTGACCTATGCAGAGTTACAATTTATTTGGGATCACGAGGTTGGGGATCACAGCGCTGAAGAGATCAAAAAGATTGACCGAATTTGTAGGGACAACGAAAAACCTGTCAGTTGTCTATCGCGTCATATCTTTGCCGGGATGACCACCGAAAATCGCCCCGGTGACGCGCTGCATCAAAAACACATGGAAGCATTGAAACGCGTGGTGGATATGGCCCACGTCGTGGGATCCCCATTGGTGCGGATCATGACCCAGAAAAAGGAACAAATCCTGTGGGGTCATAATGGTGCAGAGCAATGGAATGTCGCTAAAGGTGCATGGGACACGATGCCACCGATGATTGCTCCAGCAGTGGATTTCGCGCGTCAGGCAGGTGTGACTTTGGTCGTGGAAACGGGCAACGGGACGATGGTGAATTCGAATTACACTGCGCGCAAATTGATTGATGAGCTGGATGCCAAGGATACGTTAAAGGTGTTGTGGGACCCAGCCAATAATTGTTGGTGTCATGAATTGGCCTATCCAGACGGCTATGAAACGGTAAGAGATGGCTATTTGGGCCATATTCATATCAAGGATGTTCTGGTTGATACACCGCGTGCCACGTTAAGTGTCAAGAAAATGGGAGAGGGCCAATTGGCACCACTATTCGCTCCCCTTGCCGATGCGCTGCGCCATGATAGCTATGATGGAGTGATTTCATTTGAAAGTGTGTATCACCCTGGAAACGGTAATTTTGAGGATGGATTTAGAAAATCCATTAGTCTGTTCAAAGATTTGTTTGGAGATAACGTAGAATGAGCGACAAAGATGTGATTGGTTTTATTGGAGTTGGATACATGGGTCATGGTATGGCTCACAACATTATGAAGGGCGGATATTCTCTTGTTATAAAGGGAAATAAAAATCGTGTTCCTGTCGATGATTTGGTGAAATCAGGCGCGACAGAGGCACAGAATTTGGCAGAGTTAGTCGCAAAATGTGATGTCATTCACATGTGTCTGTCCAATTCTCCCCAAGTGGAAAATATAATTTTCGGTGCGGGCGGTATTTTGGAAAATTCCAAAGACGGGTTGATCGTCATCGACTGCACCACTGCCGATCCAACATCAACCACGCGCATTGGCGATGCAATGGCACAAAAGGGGATGCATTTTGTAGATGCCCCTTTAGGACGCACCCCGAAAGAGGCCGCTGAGGGCACGTTGGATGCCATGATCGGGGCCAGTGATGATTTGTTTGAACGGATCAAGCCAATTATTCAATGCTGGTCTGGCAATATCATTCATGTGGGTCCTCTTGGAGCAGGGCATAAAATGAAACTGATCATGAATTTCATTGCAATGAGTTATGCCGCCCTTTACTCAGAGGCGACAGTTTTGGCTGCAAAATCTGGGCTTTCGCCGCAAAAGGTGAATGAGGTTATTGGATCAAGCCGACTGTCAAACGGGTTCTTTGATACCTTTATGAAATATCTGGTAGGCGGTGATGCAAACGCGCACAAATTTTCCTTAGAGAATGGAGCCAAAGACATCGGGTATGTGGCGAATATGGCACATGATGCACAGATGATGAATCCTATGGGGGCTGCTGCGAAAAACTATTTCACCCATGCGATTGCCACGGGCAACGGGGGAAATTATGTGCCCACATTGGTTGATATGATCGGTACGATGAATGGCATCAATATTCAGGATGAGGTGGAAAACGGGCGCTAAGGCCCCGTTATCCCGCGCGCCCTTGTGCAAATGCAGCGGCCAAAAAGACCACCATTAACATCGAGATAGCCATCAAAATGTTGATGGTTCGTTGTGTTCGCGGACTTAGGTTCAATTCATGCAATAATGTACCCGCGTAAAGCCATCCAAAATGTAGAGGGATCCAAATCGCATTTGTGATCAATATTTTAAGGATGATTTCTAATGTTAAATTATGGGGCATAAATCCAAATCCAGTAATTAGGGACGTGTTAACAACGTAGGCTTTGGGATTGATCGCCTGTAACAAAACACCGCCCATAATACCGGGGGGTGATTTCGCCTCGATAAAGGCGATTTTGGCGCCTGCAAAAGCGATCCGTGCCGCCAAATAAATCAAATAACCCATTGATAAGGTTAAAAGAACGATCCGCAGGGTTGGTATTGATAAAATGATCGCGGCAAATCCTGTGATCACGGCCAACATGACCATGTTCGTTCCTAAAAACAGCCCGAAAACATACCGCAACGACGGTTTGAACCCATAGGACGCCCCAAACCCAGCTGTTGTCAAAACACCTGGCCCAGGTGTGATGATCAAAAACAAAACAGCAAGTGCGAAGACGATCATCGATTAAATACCATTATTGCAAAGTGGTTAATTGGCTGACGCAAGTATTGAAAACTAAGTCCACTTTATCAAGGGGTTGTTCAGATGAAGGGGCCCAATCATTTCCCAAAAATATTTCTTTTTTCCTCTTTCATTCAGCGTTTTCCCGTCTAGCTCACAATTACCAAATAAGGAGAAGATGAATGGCTGAATGTGGATGCGGGCGCAGCCCGACAGGTAAATGCGTAGGCTGGCACGGCCTAAGCGAAGAGCAGTATCAGGAAAAGAAAGCAGCTTATGAAGCCAAACAGGCTGCAAAATCTGCACAGACTTAAATTCATGGGTCGCATTTGCGGCCCATTTTTTTCGTAGGCAACGTTGGTACGTATCTGTACATGGATCCGTAAACATTGACATGGGAACGTCGGATTATTCATTTTTCCAAAAATAACTACACCACGCGTTAACCGTTAAGGTGTTTATTTTGGCTCCGGCGGTAGGGATATAATTAAAAATAAAAATAATTAAAAACAGTATGATAGATTGAATGTAGGAAATTTTGTGTACTGAAAGTGTACCGTATTGGTGTACCGCATTTAAGGTGAAAAAGGCGACCCCATTTGATTGGAGTCGCCAGTCGAGGAACATGAATCTAACTTTTTCTGATTTATGTTGTGCATATCCCGTGCCATCCCAATCTTTAGTGCAAGCCAACACCAGTCTTATCAGCGATGACGACTTGATTGTTAGTTGGTGATAGGTGACCTGAGAATTGTAGTTTTGTCCAATCTGCGTACTCAAGATAATGGGCATTGCTTATTGAAGCCATTAGATGCGCACTTATTTCGGGATACAAATGTGATGATACCTTTATCCCATGTATTCCAGCCATCTTTGCGTGCTAACTCAAAAAATTAACTTGTCTTAATTTTAGTCGTCGTTTCGATCCGCCAGAAATGTTTTGTTTGGGTATGAAGAAGCTTACATACCCTGTGCTGGTAATATGGCGCAGTTTAATTGCGCTTTTTCTTCGAAAATCTGCTGATCTCCAGAAATCATGATCTCCGATACACTCAGTTTGCTCTTCGATTTTTCGAATGACACTATCGTTATGCTCTTTGGTTCCTTCAATACATTATTATCTGGAGACACTCCGATGTGATGTGTTTCATCGTTTATCTGTAATGTACCAGTCTTCAAAATATCATTGACCTTTCCATTTTCAATTGAACGTCCATTCAACTTAAAATTTGGGGTTTTTACATCTTCAGTCCCAAATGACATTGAAAAACCACCAGCAAAATCACCATTGTATTTGCCTATGCAAAAATAATTATCAGAAAGTACATGAGTACCTGATACGAAAAGTCCGATTAAAAATGTTGTTAAGTGTAAGCGCATGTAACAAACCAATTATCGACCAATGTTTATACGACTCAAACATTAATTTTGTTAGCTTGAACATATTTTATTCCACCAACTGCACAGTCAGCGTTCCGTTGTGTTAGCTCAAATTCTAAAAAAAATGCAATTAAAACGTCCTTTGAAGGTGATTTACAGTTGGCTTAAAAAAAGTTCCTCACCTTAGAACGCTCTACCGAAATAAGGCGTAGCATATCGTTTTATGAGTTGATAACTTCAAGTTAGGCATCTGCATTCAAATGGATCAATAAAATCAGGTGAAACGGCGGACTAAGATTTTAATGACTTGTGTCTTACTGTGCGTAATGGTCGCCGGTGCTATTTATTTCGTCTTAGGTACCCCAGTAGGACCCGAAGAACATCTCCACAACAATCTTAACACGTACATCAAAAAGTACTGAAGTTAATCCAATTTTAATACTTCTCTTGGAATGCAAGTAAAACTGAGCCAAGTATCAATCCTTACATCAAGGATTTTAGTTTGTTACACATTTGCCAATTAATCTGAAGTAGATGTTCTCAAAAGTATCGCTTTGCCTATGACAAAATAAATCCTCGGATTGGCAAGGCACCCAATGATTGGCAAATCTCAGCAACCGTATATTTTTTTACACCCGTAAACTAAAGGCTGAACCCAAATTTTTTGGTATGAACTTTGCAAGAGTAAGCTGTTTACAACTTGGAGTGCTCGACATGAAAGAAATACCAACACAAGGGGATTTCATTGGTCCCATCAAGCCACAAATGAATATGACTTACCGTGACTATCTTCACATGATAAATACGGGACTAGGATTACCTCGGTACCCGTCTTCTGGTGTACCTGTTATCAAAACTGAAGATGACATGATTTGTCCGCCTTCTAACTACAAGCTAAACTAAAGTAATTTGTTCAATTAAACTCTGCAAACTTTCATGGTTTTTCTGTGCAAATAGATGGCGTTTTGGTACTTTTCTGAAAGGCTACTTATCGGTGCGGTTGATGCAACATAGGTATCGAAACTAGATATTCAGATTGTAAAGAGTCACTGGCGAATAGTAACCTTGCTTTGGGGAACTAGAGCTCCGCACAATTTGTAAAATTGCCCCAAGTGCCAGAGTAAGATCAAGGCACTGATGTGGTTCAAACAAAATATGACTTGCGCCACATGAAAATTATTGTCAAATGAACTTCAAAGTTGCCTTATTCTGACTGAAATGATGCTCTTTAATTCAATGAATATCTGAAACTCTATCCGAAGTGGTTTATCAAAACCCGTATCACTAAAAGTCATCGAGGTTTGATAAGTATGCATGTGAGGGGAAGGCTTCCAATAGTTTTTGCGTCATCATCAAACTACCTGAATCAGCTTGGTGCTGGATAAAGTTTTGGTGATCAATGCGACTATTCCAAACTCCAATCAAAATTACATGCCGTTCATCAGTTTGCGAAATTGTAAAGTAAATGTTGTTACATCCTTGAGAGCGACGAGCTGCAGGGAGTATTTGGTGAGCCAACCTTATGAATTCATCAACTTGACCCTCACGACAATGATATTCGGATAATACGGTTACGGACACTTATCTACCTCCCATCAAGCTGCAAGCTCGAAATCTGAATTACTTACTCCGGTGGCTTTTAAAAGGAGTAACATTCCACTTTACACAGAAACTGCGGTTCTAGCACTGAGCGATGCACAGTTGGTCGAGAGCATATGCAAAAAAGTGCTGCTCAGGCTGCTACTATTCGTATCGTAGTAGTTTGCAGTTTTTTGAGCAAGTCAACAGACCAGCAGCACCATTTAATTGGAATTACGAAGGACTTAAATCGAAAGCATAACAAAATCAAATATGCTATTGCTTGTTTGTAAAGCCAGTCTACCCAGCGCAAACAATGCTTTGCCTTGTTGTAAGTCAAACAAATTACTATCCTATTGAAAACGGATCTAACCTATGCGTACCCTTGTTAAACTTTTCACTTATGCAGCAATATTGGCCGTTCTTTATGGTGTTGTTCACTATGGTATTTTAGTGTTTGCAGAGTAATGGAATTTCTAAGTTTCTTAGACAAATTACTCACTTTAGCCTCACTGGTCGTACTCGTGGCCTTTTTGGGATTGTTGTTATTGGACAGGTGGGGATGAAGAATAAACCCAAATTCTGTATGTCATGTCAAAAAGAAAAGAAGCTTGTGAGGCATGGTCATTGCTACAAGTGTTTGGCTATATATGTAGTAAAAGATTGGCTCAACATGGTTGGTTCTCATCGCCAATAAAGTCACGATCCACCAATCAACCCGTGATACAGGTTTGTGAAATCTACCCTTTAGTTCAAATAGCTGTGTCCACGTACGTAACAGTGCTTATTGAAGATAAGCCTTTATAGCCTGCTGTCTTTTAGATGCTTGAAGTTGGTCGTTGATTTCAGTGAGTTTTTTATTGAATGCATCGTTCAATTCAAGCAGTTTCAAATCATTTTTGCTTAGACTATACGGATCATCCTCTAGTTGTTTTCGCAACACTAGATCATTCCATACAACGGCGATAATGTCTTTTTCTCGATCTGTCATACCACGTATATCGACCGGCAAAGGAAATTGTTTAGCATGTAAAAAAAGCGATAATCGCCGTAGAAGAATTCAGATATCCTGGGAAAGAACGGGATATACAACGATGTGAAGGGATGACACATCGAAATTGACTTTCATAATTGTATATCTTCAGACATCAGAGATATGCACCAAAGGCCAGTAATATAACAACCATTTACTTGATCAAATCTCACATCTGCCTGCCAATTCAGACACCAGTTTTCAACTTGTCTTAGTAATGAATGTTACTTATCTTCCACGACACAAATTGATCCATATCATCGCACCAAAGCATTTATACCATGCTGAATTAGTAGTATTTTACCTTCAGTTTGATACAATCTAATACCACTATTAAAGGCTATTTCTAAAGTGTAGATGTTGTGGATATTGTTACTATGTGTCGTAACCTTAAGTAGTTTCTATATTTATGGTGTCACGCTAAGGATCAGTTTCGACGTCGTTGTCGTTTAAGACAACCCTAACGGAGATAGCTTCCCCCGTGTCTGGTTCCTTTACACGGTTATAGGCCACATCAGCTACATTCGCTTTACAAAACCGCTTACAGTAGTACTGGGCTGCTTGTGCAATCGTGCAGTAGGCCGGATCAGAACGATGAAAAAGATGCTTTTCTTCTGTGGGGTTCGGCCACAGAAGTTTTTGGTTTGTTAGAACTTCTCGCAACTTAGTATTCCCAGCACGTGCCTCACCGATAAGTTGCTGCATAAAGCCAAGACGTTTTTCCGGGGGTAAAGTGTACAATACTTCTGCCAGTCTTTTGGCACGGTCAAAAAACTCGGCATTCGTTCTCGCTTTTGTTGTACTACTGGCTGAGTTCTGTTGATTGCGATTTGCTTTTTGACGACAATTTGCACTGCAATATTTCTTCGTTGTTCTTTGAGACTGGATTGTCGTTCCACAGACGCAACAAAAAAGGGCCTCAGGGGCCCCTTCATTTACTTCATTTAGATTTACATATTTGTTCAAGCATTATCTCCTATTGCGCAAACAAAAAATACCACAGGCGCAGTAGTTTTATGGACTACAGGCAATGGCATTAAAAGGTATGGATGTGTAAGTTGAGCGCACACTCAACCTTGCTGATCCACGTATACCACATTTTTGTAACAGAATTATGAAAGTCCCCGGAAAATATAGAATATCTCCATTTTTTTTCGTCTTTTCAAGTACTTTCGATACCAAGATAATCGACCGTTGGCTGGCAGCATTATAGCTGTATTTGCAGCAAACTAAATTGCATTTGATCGTATAAAAAACGGGCTAATTGGTCCGTACGACAACAAAACAAAGAAGGTAGATCGCTAGACGAGTGAAGGAAATACTAACTGAATACAAACTATGTGTCGTTGATCTAGAGGTTCAATTTAATGGTGAAACACGCAATGCGCCCACACTATGTGTTTCCCATGGAAAAGAAGTTATCCCCTTAAACACTGCTGATGGACGACCAATCCTGAAGAACTAGGCTAACGCTATACCTCTGGGTTGAGGCGCTAAATTTAAGCCCTTTAGCAGCTACACAAACCGCTACTTACGACCTAAATCAGCATTATGACTTTATTAGTAGAATGTCCAAATTGCAGCCAGAATTGCGCCTACGATGCCCCAACTTGTCCTAACTGCGGACAAAGATGGCCCAACCAGTTGCTAAAACAGCAACGGATCAGAAGGACTTTGCTCTACATCGGATCGTTTGTTGCTTTTGTCATAGTCTCATTCGTAGTTTACCTGATCAACAAAATGTAGATCGTAGACACCATGGGCATCAGTCACATGTCTGTCCGTCGCATCATCCAAGCAGACAAGCTAGAAGAGGTCACACATTGAAGTAAGTTTCACTTACACATGACTTCAGATTAGTCTGTTAGCCCTACTCTAGGGCCATTACAGGGGCTTGGGGCCCCCTTGTAAATCACAGGATGCGTCAGGCCTCGCTGGTATCCACCCCGATCTACAAATTAAAAGAATTAGTCCATACCACCATGTAAATCGCTTTCATGCACCTTGGATCAAAAAGAAGTTAGCCATCGGCGTGAACGCATTCAAATACGTAATTTATGACTTTTCTTGTGACATGGCTAAAGTAATATTCAGATAAATTTTCTGTTATAAGTAAGGTTTGTATCTTTTTGTCTTTAAAGTCAAAGTGCATATCAAATGTCTGCTCATCGGAAAGGCCATCCCCGTCTGCGTCAGTTAAATAAGCCAAATAAACGTGCCAAGAATATTCACCAAAATGTGTCAAAGGCTGAATATTCATCTCTTCGTATGACTGCAAAAATTTGTCTATGCGAGACCCGTTCATAACAAAATATTTTGGTAACGACATCAGGGATAGTGGTTCGTTACCATAAAAATCATCTGCTGAACTGGTGTAAATTTCCAAACCATTTTCTGGTAAGGTCGATTTAAATCGGACTTCATGCTTCTCTCGCAACGCACAGACAAAGTCTTGAGCAAAGACTGACGATGGAAACACCACCAATAAAAACCAAATGATAAACTTCTTCATACGAAATGATTAGCATGTACAAATGTCTGCGCCAAACCAATTATCATGTGTTTCTTGTCACATGCGCCAATACTAAAAAAACAGCCATGAAATTACGGCAATTAGAACGAGGTATGTGATGGCCCTAAACCAGAGTGGTGCTTCTTTAGGTGGCTCTGACATTAGTCTGTATTTAACCTCATATTTCATTATACAAAAATATTCGAATAGCTACGCTTTTCTGAGTAGTCTTTGGATGTAACCAGAACTATCTTGGGGTTATGACCTCGCTTACTCAATTCATACTGAAGCAATTCATCCCCTATGCCATTACAATATTATTGGGTCTACAAATCAATGATTTGGCGCTTTTACTTACGCAAAACTTTGTTCTCTGGTTGCTAATTGTAGCTCCTATTTGGGTCGTATTGTGCTACGGAACGCGGTTTATTTTTTGGAAGGCCGGTTGGATTGATCACTGGATCAGGTGATCTGGAATAAGGCGTACTCTTCTCATCGGAGCGATTTGATAATGCAAAAATTTGGAGCAATCATTTTATCACTGGGACTTTCAACGCCTGCCTCTGCAGCAGACTATCTTTGCGGTAACTTCGAGGTCGCATTTGAATTTTATCGATCGAACATAGCTTTAGAAGAATTTGATGTCACTGGATGGAGGGCACAACCCTTCATACTTAGGGATTTCCCAGTCGCGCCGTACATTGAGACAGCAGAAGAAGAATACGACCTGATAAATGTCGCAGACGCCAATAGCGCACTACAAGGTGATTTGTACCTGCATCAAATGAATACGCTTTACCAGATGTACGAAATACTTAATCCCCATCCAATCACTGGTAAATTCACGATATATAATATTCGTACAGAAGTATCATATGTCAGCACCTGTGAACGACGTAGGATCATCCAAAGCTATTAAAACAGGTTCAGGATTATGAAGTTGGGACCGTTGACTTTGTATTCCACTTTGGTTTGCAGTTCTCACGCATTTTTTCAGCGCAGTCTTTGAGTTTCTCTCTCCGTTGCTTATCAGACAGCACATACACCGCTGCAGCGCCACCTATAGCACCTGCGGTTACACCAGCCATAAAGATATTTGCTGCTACAAATTTTAACGGAAAAAACATCCTAATCTCCTCAATCGTGTCTGCGGTATAGATGTAGGATTGAAAGCCAGTCGCTCCAATTACATATTGTCGCGGATATTTGAAAAACTTTTGGGGGAATTAGCTTTCGGCTCAGTAGCTATCATATTTATCATATCCTGCATCTCAATACGACAAGTATGAGATGCTTCGTGTCAGAAGCATGATCTTTGGCAATGTCGATTAATGATCAAAATCAAGCAGATCAGGGCGATGGGATATAGCCTCGAACATACCAATAATTTCTGATTGTGGGATGCGGTCCAGAATACCGGCACTAATTTGTTGTTGGTTCCATATTAAAGATATTGCTGGGTCGTGAAGCATCGCCCAATTGCTGAAAAAGCGGTTACTCGCTCGTCTACTTACTAATTTTTTAATTCCGACATGACGATCGTCACGACATATGCGCATATAGGTAGCATTGACTGCTTCCAAGCTGCCCTCAAGCAATTGCAAATATATATCTTGCCTGCAAACCAGTGCTCCTGAAACATTATCTCGCGCATTGCATTTTCTTGCGACATCTAAAATGGTTTGTAACGTAGCGCTATCGTATCCTAATGGTTGAGATGCATAAATAATTTGCATCGGTTTATGACTGAGATACGTTATTTGTGAGATGGTCGTCACCCCTGTGAGAGCGATCAAATCTTATCAAATACTGAACGCGGTTTCGAGCTATAATTATCACTTGAGGCTAAAGACAACCAATTAAAACGCAACTAATTTTATTTGGGTTACGATTTGTAGGGAATTTAGTAGTTCAAAGTTGGGTTTAGCCAACATCAAAATTAAGCAAAGTATTTCATCATTTATTTGTAGATAATCTCTGTATTTAAATCAGTGCGTTTATGAAAATCCCAGTAAGTATCAAGTATTTTTTGGGTTACTTCACCAGCAGCATCATTACCCAAAATCTGGTCATCGACGCGTGTCACCGGAACTATTCCCCCAGCAGTTGTCGCTGTGAATACTTCATCAGCATTTTGCAGCACCATCGCAGAGATATCGGTTGCTTCACAGGGAAGTTGTAATTCACCGCAAATATCAAAGACTGTCTTTCTGGTTATACCTTCAAGCGCACCAGACTTTGGCGTCACGACCTTTCCATCAATTATAGCAAAGATATTGAACCCAGGCCCTTCAGTGATAAAATCGTTTTGATCCAATAAAACTGTAGTATCGTAACCTTCATCAAGTGCTTGAAACAGTGCAGCCGTCATGTCACCCCAATGATAGTTTTTTACGGTGGGGTCTACTGATTGTGCAGATATACGCCTAGTTTCCTTTGCAATTGAAATATGTGCCCCACGTTTTGCTACTTCTTGTGGAATGACCCAAACGAATGGCACAGCCCAGGCGTAAAAATGATTTTTGCAAGACCTTGGGTCGCGTGTTCCTGGAATAATTGGGGTGCCACGTGATGCTACCATGGATACGTAAGCAGATTTTAATCCAGAAGTAGAAATTAGCTCTACAAGTGCCGACCGAATTTCTTCTTTTTCAAGCCCTATGTCTAATCTTAGTTTGCTCATAGATGTTATAAAGCGCTCAAGATAATCATCTATCCTAAAAAAAGCGCCATTCCAGACGTGGACGACATCATAAGTAATGTCAGAACGTGTTAAACCCCAATCTAAGACTGATATTTTTGCCTCAGAAATTGGGATAACTTCTCCGTCCATCCAAGCTGCGCCTGCGGAATAATCCATATCATCAGACATCTTAATCCGCCCACTTAATCGAGCATCCAATCGAGGGAAACTGTAGATCAGGCCCTTTACCAGTTTCTTTGATTTGCATCATTGCATCGTAAAGTTCACGGGACAGTTCGGGGGGGCGATCACGCCGATTATTCAGTCGTCCACGATATTCCAGCTCTAAGGCTGAATTAAATCCAAAGAAGTCTGGTGTGCATTGAGCATCATATGCCCGCGCAACGGATTGGTCTTCATCATGTAAATACGTAAAATTAAATGTATTCTGCACAGCAAATTTCTGCATCTTATCAAAGCTATCGTCGGGATATTTAATCGGATCGTTTGAACAAATTGCCATGACTTCAATTCCTTCATTTTGAAGGGCTTGGGCTTCATACTGCATGTCATCTAACGCACTGATAACATAAGGGCAGTGATTACATATGAACACTACAACTGTACCATATTTGCCAGCTAGATCACTTAAATTAAGCCTGATGTCATCCGTTGATCTTAAACTGAATGTTGGAGCCTTTATACCGCGTGCAAATTCCATTACGTGATCACTCACTTTTTAAAAACATATGGATTGTGATACCCTAGATACTTCCGCCGTTTGACAGATACGTCAATTAGTCTTTTACCAATTTTGTCTTCAAACCCCCACCGCATGGGGATCATGGAGTGCCAATGCGGGCATCGCAAACATTGATTTTCGGAGCGCCAGCATCACCCTGTTAGTATGGTTGAATGATTTTGACCAGCTAGCTGACGGGCGGGTTTCACCAATGCTATGACGTCTGTCAGCTCACTAAGGGTCGTGGCTGAATACACGCGAAACGGTCAACGGTAAGCCAGTTAGGATAAAAAAATGACACCTTTATACGGGTTCGGCGATAAGGCTAGGCAACCCAAAGACTACAAGTGCGACTGTTCTTTGTGTGGCGCAGATCGGACTGATTGCTACTGATGTAGCCAGCTTAGTCACGCTGGCTAAGTTTTGTCCGATCAAGTTCAGAGTTCCGTAAGGTAAGAGAGGTTTATCTATAAAATTAGGCTAACTATTTAGTGCCAACACAAGGAGACTTTGTGTTTCCGAAAAAACAAACGGTAGCATCTGTTGTTTTCCAATGCAAAATTATTTGCTGTAGCTTCCTGTTCGCAGCAAATATCGTGAGGTCAGACTACGCTATCCGCACTGGTTGGTAACTTTTTATTGTCATATGCCGAGATTTGGAAAATCTACAGGGCAGGGCGGGGTAAAACGGTATATAGCGCAAGCCGATTTGCGCACTGCACACAAAAAGCGCACGTCGCAGGCGGGCGCGCACGCGTGACAAAAAATCTGTTTTAAATCAAGTAATGAATTACGTGAGATAGCGTACTTTCACCATGAAATGTCTGGCTGAACTACAAAAAAAAGAGGCCGCCAATTTAGCTAAACCTCTGTTTTAATTGGCTCCGGCGGTAGGGATCGAACCTACGACCAATTGATTAACAGTCTGGGCGGAAACCAAAACATAAGTCGGAACTCGTTTACTCTTACATTTGTAATTGCGCTGAAGGCCTTCGATGAGTTTAGACATTTGAGTATTCATGTATCATTATGATCGTGACCAGTGTGTCTCGTAGTTGAAGGAAAAATAGAATGTATGTGAGAGTGAACATGGTAGAATTTAATTCTCATGAAGGGATGCATGAGGCGCTGACTATCTGGCGAAAGAATGCTGCTCAATGGATGACAGGAGCCCAACTGCTCTTCACGATGAAGACTTCAGATCAATCTGCAATGTATATCTCAATTTATAAATCGCAAGAAGACGCTGAGAATGCACTGGATGGTCGTCAAAAATACGTTGATGCTATGGGCGACCTTGTTCACGATGTTTTTTATCACGAGGGTGATATGGATTTTGCTTTCCTTGATCCGGACATGTTGAAGCATGAAATGGTTGAAAGTTTGTAAGGGAAAAGTAGCTTGGCAATTGCACGGATAATTATGAATGAACTTGTTTCAACAGAAGCAACTGAAACCTTCATAAAAGGACACCGAGAGCAGGTGAAAAATGGTTTCTTAAAGATTGCAGACTTCAGTATTGCTGTTCGAACTGGGGAAACGTCTTTATTAATAGTTACAGTGTATAAAGACCAGGAAACATGTGATTCAAACAAAGATCAACGAATGCATTGGTTTAAAGAACATGACCATCTAATGAAAGACGACTTTTACTATGAAGGTGAAGTTGAGACCCTTTTGAATGGTTCAGATAGCAAACAAATAGCGTTAGAGCTGCTCCGTGAGTTTTAGTAATGTACCGGATACTAATGGTTGCCTAACGCCTCTTTTGTAATTCTCTAAGCCTGTCTGACAGTATCGCCATCACACCTCTGATTACTACATCCGACCCTGCAAGCTTTTTCTCGAAGTCTTTTTCCGAGCAATAAACGACGGTTGTTTCTTCTAAAGCTTTGGCAGTGGCCATTCTTGGTGCTGTATCGATGACCCCCATTTCTCCAAATATTTCAGTAGCTCCGAGTGTTATATCTGGTTCAATTAATTCATGGTTTGTAGGAAAGAATATTCCAACTTTTCCGTTTCCAACGATGTATAAGCCATCGGCCTTGTCGCCTTTCTTAAAAATCATTTTTCCAGGAGCAAAGTTTATTTTTTCCATCAGGCATTCCTAATAACTATCTTTAGCAATGACAGCTAACCACAAACTACAATATCTTCAAAATTGATTTTTTTGCTTATTTTTTGAAAATCTTTGATAATATTCTTTTATGGACGCTGATGAAATAAAACAATTGCAACGGCAAGTTAGTAAACTTCAGCTTGAAGCGAAGCTAAGAAAATCTGTTGCAAACGAATTAGAGCGGCAGAAAAATCTAGTGCAAAAAGCTCGTGATGAAGCCGAAGAGCAACGTGCGAAATTCGAGAGAGCTTCAGAAAGGTTATCGCAGTATTTGTCACCCCAAATTTGTGAACAAATATTGGGATCAGAGGAATTCTCAGGATTAGAAACAAATAAGAAAAACCTGACAATTTTTTTCTCAGATATCGTTGATTTTACAGCCCTTTCTGAGCGCATGTCACCAGATGAATTAAAGAATTTTTTACATTTTTACATGACAGAAATGAGCAATATCGCAATAGATTTTGGTGGCACAATAGATAAATATATTGGCGACTCGATCATGGTTTTTTTCGGAGACCCCGACACTGATGGCGACTCTGAGGATGCCAAGAAATGCTTTCGGATGGCTCTTCGTATGCAAGAAACTCTCAAGGACCGTCGTTTGCAGATTAAAAATGATTTTAATCTTCATGAGCCGCTTAGAATCCGCATTGGCATACACTCGGGGAGCTGTAGTGTTGGTAATTTTGGAAGCAAACACAGGCTCGAATATACTGCAATCGGACGAGCGGTAAACGTTGCAGCAAGATTAGAGAAAGCTTGTGAGGAGGAGGGAGTGCTGTGCTCGGAGGCAACTGCAACATTGTTGAAAGACGATGCGGTGAACTTAAGACTGCGACATGTGAAAGCCAAGGGAGTAGATGGATTAATCACGGCTTTCCAATGGAATATTAGAGATGTTTAAAAATGGTTAACCATGAGTACACTTTTAAATAGGAGAAAGCGTTTTGCAGGTTAATGTACATGGGTGCAGGGGCTCAATTCCAAGCTGTAGTGAGGAGACCGTCGGTTACGGCGGGAACACTTCATGCTACGAAATTAGATTTGATGACTTTCAACTAATCATAGACACAGGTAGTGGTTTCAGGACTGTCAAACTCGAGCCTGATTTAGAGAAAGTCATACTTTACAGTCACTGGCATCATGATCATATTCAAGGTCTTCCATTTAATAGCGATATATTTAATAGCGCGAATGAGATCGCTCTTTGCAGTGCTTTATCAACCAAACGACCTTTTCGTCATACCCTTCAGACCTATTTTTCGGGCGGCTACTTCCCAGTTGATATTGTAACTGTTTTGAAAAATTTGAAGTTCTTCAATGTTTCTGAACTTCAGCAAAAGTTTAAAACGGACTTTAAGTTAGATTGGCTCGAACTCAATCATCCTGGAGGTTCTGCGGGCTATAGTGTGCATTATCAAGACAAAAAATTCTGCTATCTTTGCGATAATGAATACGAAACATCTCAATTAGAAGCATTGACGGATTTTTGTGAAAGTGCCGATCTAGTAATTTGGGACGGAATGTTCACTAACGATGAACTTACACAAAAGAAAGGCTGGGGGCATTCATCAATAGAACAAGCTTTAGATTTTTTTCAAGCCGCTGATGTAAGTAAGGTGCTTATTTCACATCATGATCCATCAAGAACGGACGCACAGCTGGATAACTTAGCGATATCATTACCTGAAGGTGTGGATTTTGCGAAAGACGGAATGAGTATTTCAATTTGAAAAGAAATCAGCCATGTTGCCCTGCAGCAGTGACGTGGTTTTGGGTCACTTCACCCTCGTGATAAAAGCTGTCTTTTACATAAGGTTCCATTAAATCCAGCATTTTTTGTCTGCCCGTGAGATTTTTTTCAGCTTCCTCAAACGAAGGATAAAGTGCAATGGAAATTCCTGAAGTAGGGCCAGTCTTAATATTTATAACCTGTAAAAGATTTGGGAACAGTTGGTCTCTCACTTCAGTATAAATTTTTTCCACTTTTTCTATACCGTCCTCGTCAAAGAATTCATGCATCGTCACTCGCGCAATCGTCATTTAAATTATCCCTTAATTATCGTTTCGCCTAATTCAGCTATACATCATCGGAGGCCATCGCTTCGATAATAGCTGATATACGCTCCACGGTTCCGTTGTGATCGAAGCTTTCTTTCAGCGATGAAGCGCTACCAATCCATTGGTATTTATTGTAAGCGAATATTTCGACATGTGGGGTGAATTCGATTTCATTCTTTAAAAGTCCGGCAGGTACGTAGGTCAATCCATCTACGATTTCAGGCCTTGATGCCATCCTGGTGCCACATGTTTCGCAAAAATCGATTTCCAATTTTAAACCGCTACCAGCCTCGTATGTGTAGTTTCGTTGGTCTCCTGACAGTTCGATTTCATCAGTTGGAAACACCATGCCCATGTAAAGACCATTCCATAAAGCGTCACAGTCTTTGCAGTGGCAAACAAAATGCAGCAAAGGCTTTTCTGGTGTTTTGATTTTCAACTTCCCGCAAAAACACGTTTTCTCATGCATGTTTATCTCCTAATTAATAGAATTCTTTAGAAGTGTCCGGTTTTAGGTTAAGAAAAATCAAACTGGCCACAACCTAGGTTTCTCAACTCCTCAATTTCAAATCCTGAATATGCCTTTGTTCGGCTTCCGTCCTTATCCTTCTCTAGTAAATGATCAACGCTATCTAACCAATCCAACCCCTTATCTTGTGATGCAATTAAGGTCTCCATATCGGGGGAGGCACGTAATTGCACAATTTCGTCGGTGGTCGTTTTCAACCAAAATGAAAGTCTTTGCTGCTTATCGCCCCAGATATCCCTTTCGAGCCGCTTCGCTTCTGTCAAAAATCTTTCCAGACAACCATCTTTAGGAGTGTATTTAACGACTGACCAAAATGCCATTATATCCCCTCATCACTATTTCTAATCCTCAATAAATTCATTATTTTCACCAAATTCGCTTAGAAAATCTACTTATCTTTTGGATTTCTAACTACAACAGCTCTCCAGCACAGCCCGTCTTTAATTATACTAGTATTTGTTACGATATCACCCAGATCTTCCCATCTGGTAACAAGTACATGTTCGTCTTCATATAAAACCTTCACTTCTTTGAACCAATCCCAGTTCCAATTCGGGTCTAACGCAAGTTTAGCGAAACTTTCCACATGTTCATCTCTAGTTAGAAGGTCTGTTTCTCGGATAAACATATAATCTTCATGATGAATATTTTTGAATACTTGAAGATCCCAATTGGAATAAACGTCCAGATATTTTTTAAAAAGGCTCATTTAAGACTCCATGAGTATTCGCTATAATAACACTACTTTTCCGCAAAAACCGAGATATTTTAAATTCGAATATCGGCGTGCAGCTTTTGCACTAAATTAGTTTGTTTACCACTCACATAAAGTCTAACCCCATTGGACTAACCGCCCACAGCTTACGACACAAATTCAGGGATCGTCTTAGAGCCTCTGGATGCCCATTGTAACTGATAGATCAGATTGGTGGTTGGTCGTCGATTGAATCCACTTAGAGATCAAATGAAATGCATCAGTATCAGGCAAAACAATCAACGACATTTGTCCGCAGAACATCAATTATAAATAACTTTAAGTACCAAAAATCATGTTTCAAACTTTATCGAAATGTATAGGAGAGGTTTACCTGTTTTTCTTGCTTTACTCTTCAAGCATTTCCCCGCTTCCGCCAAATTCGGTTGGGAAGTCTTTAAACTTTGGCAATCCGTCCTTCATTCGCAATATGGCGTTTTCATAATTAATGTGAGCTGTAGGATTGAAGTTAAAATCCTGAAGCAACGCTCCGTATACATCGATAAAGCCGTACCCAACAGTGTGATCATTCATTAGATGACCACCACATTTAGAGCACCAACATTTTGCATGTCCTTCATTTTCTTCATAGCGTTGGATGAATTCTTTTCCTGCTTTTATATTCACATCTTCTGGTTTGAAAAGAGTGGCGCTAGTTACAGGCGAGGCTGACCAAGCCCTACAATTTTTACAGTGGCATAAAATTTGTTGAAATGGTTCATTGTTTAACTCCACAACGACTGAGCCACATGAGCATTCTGCTTTATACTTCATTTATTTTCTCCCATTAATAGTTGTTTTGTCCTTGTTAATCGTAGAGTAACTCAATTTTTGCCCAATTGTAAAAAAATGATTATCTAACTAGACTTAGTCCTGGGAGAGAAACATCATGGTAAAAATAAACAGACAATTTGTATCTGTGCTTGCTGCAGACTGCGTAGAATTCAGCAAGCACATGCTTGATGATGAAGACCAGACACTTGAAAGTCTAAAAAGTTGTAGATCGATAATTGATGGTTATATCGAAGATCATGGTGGACGGATTTTTCATACGGCTGGTGACTCTGTTTTGGCAGAATTTAAAAGTCCTATTGAAGCTGTAAATTGCGCTATAAATTTTCAAGATAGAATTTTTGAACGTAACGAAATTGTTAATCCAAAACTTGAAAAAGCATTAACCTGGAGAGTTGGAATTCACTGCGACGAAGTAATTTTTGAAGGACAAAACGTTTATGGAAACGGCGTGAATATTGCTGCTAGGCTTGAGACGCAATGTCCAGCAGGACAAATTTTAGTTTCACGGGCGATAAATGAGCAAGTTGTCGAAAGAATAAGTGCAATCTCTAAAGCTGCGGGCGAAAAAAAACTTAAGAATATTTCGGATTCTTTCGAAGTTTATTCAATTTCGACAGAGAAGACTGCTGGATTAAGCACTCCGGTCAAGGAGAATTTTACAACAAGCGAATTGAAAACAAAAAAGCCTGTCGTATCGATGATACCATTCAAAAATTTAAATAAAAATGAAGATAGCGCTTTTCTCATTGATGGTATTTTTGAAGATATTTTAACTGAGTTTTCAATGGTCAGGCAATTATCCGTAGTCTCACGGCAATCAAGTATGAACTTTTTTGAAAGCGAAGCTAATTTAGAAAGTTTCATTTCGCAATTCAGTGTTGATTTTTTGGTGCAAGGATCAGTTCGGTCAGCAGGTTCAAGAGTGAGAGTAACAGCTAATTTGATTCAAGCTGACACCCAACAGATTTTGTGGAGTAAAAAATTTGATAGAACTCTCGATGATATTTTTGAAGTTCAAGACGAAATAGTTCGGGGAGTTACAAATGAAGTATTGGGAGAAATCGAGCTCGCGAGCCTCAACAGATCAAAGCGCAAGCCTACAGAGAATATGACATCTTATGAATATCTACTTAGAGGCAAAGAGGGGCATCATAAACTAAGTGCGGAAGCGAATGCTACGGCATTGCAAATGTTTGATGCCGCAATTGAAGCAGATCCAAACAATGCTCAGGCATATGCATGGAAGGCCTGTACACTCGGTCAAGCGATGGTTCGTGGTTATGACGAAAGGCCCATGCCGCAAATCATGAGCGATTTTGAACAGCTCATGTCTTCTGCATTGAGCATTGATCCTCACGATTTTGAATGTCACAGATTGCAGTGTGCGGTGAATACGATGATGGGAAACATGCAAGCCGCATTAGAACACGGGAAAAAAGCCTATGAGGCCGTCCCTAATGATCCAAGAATATTGCAGCAATATGGTGAAGTATTACTAAAAACCGGTGATACTACCGAAGGCTGCGATTTGATGTTACTTGCATTAGAGTACGATCCAATAGCTCAAGGTCAAACAAATAGCGATAAACGCAAAAGCGATGTTGTATTTGGATGTTTATTAGACGATCGTCCAGAGCTTGGCCTGAAAATAGCGTCAGAAATTTCTAGCTGCTCCGCCAAAGTAGTCCTCTATGCTGCTACACTCGCAGTAGATATTTCAGGATCTATAGATTCGTATTCTTGGTTAATTTCGGACATTCGAAAATCTAAGAAAGAGGAAATGATTGCAGAGATTGAGCAAATGGGGAAAGTTGATGTCGTGCTACAAAGCAAAATGAAAGAGGTTTATTTCGATAAGATTTTGCCACATTGCGCATAATAACATGCACAAAAATTGTAAAAAAAGAAAAAGGTTCGTAGATTTTTTAATTCATAATCTTACGCATGAATATCATCATTTTACAAAACCAATTAATCGAGCTGTTGGACAAAGCTGCATATGTCGAAGAATTTAGACTGCTTCCGGTTCAGCATGTAAATATTCGAAATAGGTCTTTTTCAGATCACTATTAACATCGACGAACATTTTCATTTCATTTGGGAGTGTCATCATTAAATCGCCAAAACCTAGCGCATCTAATGTATCAATGATGGCATCCTCATCATCAGCGTACCAATGGCAATAAAAGAACTCGTTGTCTCCTCGCCAATGTGCGATTAACTCGGCACGTTCGTTTTTCATCATTGCAAACATTTGCGCACCAGTCATGTTTTGTGCAGCTGTCTAGCCCCCAATTTCAGTGCCACTAATTTTGGATTTCTCTAATAAGGTTTCTGGCATGGGAGGTCGCATTCCGAGTGCATGATGGGGCCTGATGTGATTGTATTCTTTGAGCCAAATATTGATT
>Ga0181597_10000356_pt1 | contig 50711 bp, 18 predicted proteins | sample 041ome_5_FD_148647 | JGI IMG/M metagenome (GOLD analysis project Ga0181597, IMG submission 148647) | Coastal salt marsh microbial communities from the Groves Creek Marsh, Skidaway Island, Georgia - 041403US metaG (spades assembly) | ecosystem: Environmental > Aquatic > Marine > Intertidal zone... | reverse complement strand
TGATGATGATGATGATGTCATTGACTTGGTACACAACATAGACGACGACGACGACGACGATAATGATGCTACGACGACGACGACGACGACGACGACTAGAGATCGGCACCGGATTAGGTTGACGCGGCTCGACCCGCGCCTGACGCGTCTCGCCCTGGAGCGACTCTTGTTGAGCGGCGCCAAATGCGGGTTACCCATCGAACTCGTTATTGAGCACGTCGTGCGCAACTCCATGCATCGTTCGGGCGTGTCTGGGATGAAGAAGATGTCGCCACCTGTCACAGGAGGCGCAGCACAAGCACAAGAAGACAAGATGAAAGTGTACGTCGTCTTTGGCGGGTCGTCGTCCCAGCGTCGGCAATCGTGCCGATCCGGTCGACACGTCTACTTGACGCTCAAACGCATCCCAACCATCGACGTCGTCGCCGTGGTGCTGAGCAACAATAATACCAATACCAATAATGCATCATCATCGCAGTTGGCGGATGCCACGGCGTGGAGGTTGTCGTACGCGAGCGCGCTCGACCCGGACCAATGGGACGCGCCGCGCGCGCCCGACGCCGGTCGGTTTGCGCCTTCGAAACGCGTGCGCGCCGACTTGGAAAAATACGGTTGGGTGAAACCGTCCGAGCTGTCGTCATGTCAAGACACGATGATGCATCATCATAATGAACAAAGGTCGACGCGATTTGGCGCCTTGCTCGCCGTCGCGTCGCGAGAAGGTGCGATTATATTTAACGCCGCGCACGGCGGCGCGGGCGAGGATGGCGCGTTGCAACAACTCTGCGTGTCCTCTGGCGTCGCGTACACCGGCTCATCTCCGCTCGCGAGTCGCGTGTGCATGGATAAGGCGGCAACGGCCAAGGCGTTGGCCCAGCGTCCCGTCCACGGCGCGACGTGTTTGCCCAAGCGCGTGGTCCCGGCGAGCGCGTTGGTGAGTAAAGCGTCGGATGAACGAGGATGGGGCGGACGCGAGCGCGTCGAAGGCGCCAAGCGTTTATGGCTCGACATTGTGAGTTCTTTTAGTGGAGGTGGAGCAGGAGGAGCAGCACCAGGAGCACCAGGAGACACCAATACAATGACTACTACTACTACTACTCTCGTGGTGAAACCCATCGCCGAAGGGGCGTCGCGCGGCGTGCGTCGATTGATGGATGAACGCGAGTTGTTGGCGTACGCCGAAGACATTGCAAAAAATCAAGCGTCGCCGCTCCCGTACGCGTACGTGTTTGAACCGTTCTTTGACGCCTCGCGCGCGCCTTGGATGGAATGCTCGTTTACGTTGATGGGAGCGTTAGGAGACCTCCGCGTCGTCGGTCAATCGACGATTGACGCGCGGGCAAAGGAACGCGCGCGCGCCGTGGGACACGCGCTCGGCGTCGAAGGATGCGCCGTGCTCGACGCCTTTGTGAACACCGACACCGGGGAGTTGATTGTGATTGAAATGAACACCGTGCCGGATATGACGTCCCCGGACTCGACGGCGTTTACGCACGCCAGGAACGCCGATCCGCCGATTGACGCCGAAACGTTGTGTACGCGCGCACTCAGCTTGGCGCTCGTGCGACGGTTCAGATGATGATGATGATGATAGGTCTACCGTAGTAGTACTGTGTATTAGTAGTTTTGTAAGCAGGTTAGTACCGTAGCGGCTTTTGTAGTAGTGGTTGGTATCACACAGTGAAATGAAAAAATCAAGCAGTAGTGGTAAACGTGATGTTGTGGCAAATTGGCTTTGGCTTACGCGGCGACAAACGCGGCGGCCTCCGGCTGTTTTGGCTGTTTTTTACGCGGCGTCTTCTCGTCATCCAAAATCTCACCCTCCTCGATAGATTCGTCGTCGTCGTCGTCGTCGGACCCTTTAGCGGGCGTATTCATTGGCGTTTGTAATTCGTCCTCGTCAACCTCAGCATCGACATCAACCACCGCTACCGCTTTGAGCTTTGGCGGCGATGGCGGCGCTTCAATCGCCGACGCGTCCGCCTCCTTCATCGCGTGAAATTTGGCAAACAACGTCTGCACGGGGGTGTTCGCTCCGGTAATTGCGCTCGCCATGTCCTCGTTTGCGCGCTCGCGCATCGAAATCTTACCCACTGCGTACGCGTACACCAGTCGCTCGAGCTCTGGCGCGAAAAAATCCAGGTACTCTTCGCACCGCGCGTGAAGCATGGATTCAAATCGTTCGCACTGCGCGAGCTGGGCGTTAATGTCCACATCTGTCGCTGAAATGTCTCGTCGAAGCGCGGCGTCGACATCAGCCTTGGACGCGCCGCGATCGACTTTGCTCGCCAACCGCGCGAACCGCGCCTCGGCTTCGTTCAATTTAAACCGCGCCTTTTGATGTTCGTACACGCACGATTCCAATCGTCGCTCATACGTCACTTGTGCCTTGTCATGCAACTTCATCGCGCGATTGGCAAAGTCCTCCATGAAATCGCATTCGTATTGCACGTCGACGTCTTCAACGCCAGACGCAAACGTGCGCGCATCCTTGCATCGAATCGCTCGCGACATCGCAGACGATGGCGCGGAGTCGTCTGCGTCAATCGTCTGCGCGGCGTCGGTATCGTCATCAGCATCCTGTGTGTGCTTACGGTGCTGCTGCTGCACGTAATTGAACAATTGCGTTTCGCGAGCCGTGATGGCATCGCGAACGCGCGATTCCACGTCTCGCGAATACTTTTTCGTCGCGTCTCGCGCGAGCGCTCGGGCGAGCCAAAAATTTGTATCCTCGACAAACTCCCCAATCGATTGTCGCACGATAGCCACCGCGCACACCGCGCGCTCGAGACGCGCGTCGTGGGCGTAGAGTTTCGCAATGTCCACGACGTACGGACACGGCGTCGTCTTCGTCGTCTTCGTCGTCGCGTCTTTGGCATTCAACAATGTGTCTTTTGTCTTGGCTTTGCATTTTCTCGTCGGCGTCGGCGGAGCGCGCGCGGCGTCAGCGTCATCCGTGCGTTCGCGCATCATCGCATCGTCGCGACGCGCATTCGTTCGTGATTTGCTCGATGTTGTACCCATATTGTCGTTGTTGTGGTGATTTTGGTGTCGTTGTCGTTGTCGTCGTCCTCCTCGTGGCATGTCAAGGAATGAGGACGTCGACGCGGGATTTCGCGAGTATGATGATGATGATCATAATAACAATAATACCAACGCAAGACATACTATACACACACACACACACAGAGCGAGAGCGAGAGAGCGAGAGAGACAACACGCCACCCATCATCTATGCGCTCATCAAGCACCGCTGAGAGATGGCGCGAATGACGAGCATTTGCTCCTTCGCCGCGCCGCGCATATCCACCAATTGCGCAATCTGTTGCTCGCGTTCCTCATCCACGCCCTCTGCCCGCATCTGCGCCACCTGCGCATCAAACTGCGCGTCTTGTTGCGTCATAGACTGTAAAAACATATCAATATTCGCCAAGAATTCCTCCACGCTCATCTGCGCATCGCGCAAGACATCGCGCACGACGGCGTCTTGCGCGGCGTCGTCGGCTCGCGCTCGGTCATCGAGCGCGCTCAACCCACTCACACACGCATCAATCAACCCCAGCGCCGGCGGCACATTCGCGCGTTGATAACAATCTAATAAATACTCAAATAATCCCTTGAGCGCGGCGATGATTTCCGGACCTTCACCCTTGGATTGCGCGGTTTGATACGTTGCCAACGCGGCTTCGACGACGCCTTCGGTGAGCGACCCGTCGCGCGTCATGGCATCGATCGCCTCGCTCGCCTCTTCGGGTGATTGCGCGTTCAAGATTCGATAGTAATTGGTGAAATCTTCTTCGCGCACGTTCGGTGGGGCCATTTGTGCGTTCGCCATGGCTTGTGCGAGCTCGTCGTCGCCTTGGTTTGATGGAGTAGCTTTATGCCGATGCTGATGATGTTTGTGTTGACGTACGCGTCGCATCGCCGGGTGTACACGCGAGCGCACCGGTGCGCGCATTCGCATCGTCATCATCTGTGTCGTCATCTTTTTCGTGCTCGTCGTTCGTCTTCGCGTTCGCGCGTCGCGCTGTGATGATGTTTTTTGATGACCTAAAACCTCAAACACTGACGCATCAGCAACGGCATCATGATGATGATGTTGACGCGCACGACGGCGACGCGCACGACGGCGACGCGCACACAGCCGCGTACGAACCGCACGCACGTCATCACGCGCGCGAAAGGCGGCAAGGGCGCGTCAGAGCCCGAGCCCGAGGTGGATCCCGAAGCGATTGAAATGGATGCCATGGAGCGCATGGACAAGACGATGGATTCGATCGCCAAAGATTTCTCCACCGTGCGCACTGGACGCGCAAACGTACAAATATTAGATCGTATTGAAGTGATGTATTACGGCGCACCGACGGCGCTGAAGGCGATCGCGAATGCGTCGACACCGGACGCGCAGACGGTGGTGATTCAACCCTTTGATAAAACCGCGATCAAGGATATCGAACGCGCGTTGAATGAGAGCGATTTGGGCATCACGCCGAATAACGATGGGAATGTGATTCGATTGGTTATACCTGCGTTGACGGAGGAGCGTCGTAAGGATTTGGCAAAGTTGGTGTCCAAGCTCGGGGAGGATGGAAAGGTGGCGTTGCGCAACGTGCGTCGGGACGCGATGAAGGCGATTGAAAAGTTGGAAAAGGCGAGCGCGATTGGCGAAGACGAATGCGCGGGATTGAAGAAGGGTATTGAAGATTTAACCGCGTCGTACATTAAAAAAGTGGACGACATCACCAAGGCTAAGGAGACGGAATTACAAAAGGTTTAAAACGTTGAAAGTTGCCGTCGTGGATGGCTGGTTAGTCAGTCATCTCACGACGTATCCTCGTCTTTTGCCACCGCCGCCGCCGCGCGTCAACATGCGCGCGACATTTATATTCATACACAATTCATACACGATATTGATCCATCATCACAAATCCTTCTCATCGTCTTTGTCGTCTCGTCGCGAGCGCGAATGAGTGAAAATAAATGTACTACCAAAAAATGCGCTCGTCACTGTGCGACGCCGAACGCCGAACGTGTGCGTTCGTCGCCGCGTTCGTCGACGTCATCATGAGCGCGCCGCCCGCGACGTCGCACGCGAAACACACCGACGACGACGACGTTGACGCAGCACCACCGCCGCCACCAGACACCCTCCCAGCGCTCTTCTGGAGCGGCGATGGCGACGATTGGATGGACGACGCGCACATGAACAACCCCGAATTCGCCGCGCTCAAAGCCATGCTCGCCGAAGACCCGGCGTCGCCGTGCGAGCTCGCTGAAATGCACAAGAATAAGGGCAATCAGTCGATGAAGTACAAGCACAATTTGATGTACGCGAGGTACGCGGTGGAGCACTACACGACGGGCATCCTCGTCGCGTGCGACGACGCGGGATTGAATTCTATACTGCACAGTAATCGTGCCTACGCCGGGTTATTGCTGAAAAACTACCGCAAGGCGTACGAGGATGGGGTAAAGGCGGTGGAGCTGGACGCGCGGAACGTCAAGGGTTGGTATCGCGCGGCTAAGGCGGCGCTTAGCTTGGAGAAATTTGAAGAATGCGCGCGATTGTGCGTCGCTGGATTGGATGTGGAGAGCACGAATAGAGATATGAAAGTTTTATTGCGCGACGCGAAGCGAGGGGTGGAGAAACGGGAGGCACAGGCGCGATTGGATGTTGACGAGCGCGCGCGGGTTTCGGCGTACGCCGAGGCGTTGCGGGACAAGTGTATACAAATCGGACCCGCTGTGCTTGGAAGCGGCGAGCGTTGGCCGACGATTGATGCAAATACGCATGAAGCGGTGTTTTGGACGTTGTTTGTCTATCCGGAGTCCATGCAGACGGATGTGGTGGAGGCGGCGAGGGAATCAGACGCGCTCGGAGCGCATTTGGACGTCTTGTTCAATCCGGGCGCGCCTCCGCTCGCGTGGGATAGCGCCAACGCGTACACACGCGAGAGCGTGGAGATTTATTGGCAAACGAATGCCACGGTACCGTATACGTACGCGCAGATCGAGACGAAGATGTTGGATGCGGCTGGCGTGACGCGACGCGACGCGGATGACGACACGAGGCGAGCCATCGTCGACGCGGAAACCAAAACCAAAAAGGTTGACGCTCGCGATCAATTCATGCGATTGATTGTCGATCCGTACGCCACGACGTTGGGAGATTTAGTCAAGAATAAAGAATTTGTCGTCGCTGGGCACGTAGTGTTGTACATCGTGGCGAAAGGTACGGAATTTAGGCAACAATTTCTCAACGGCGAATGGGAACTCTAGCGTACAGTCGTCGTCGTACACCTCGTCGTCGTCGTCTAATACATAGTCTACACATAGTCGCGCAGTCCCACCATCGCGCGCTGTAAAACAAACAAACAAACAAATGATAGTACACTGTACACGTTACAAAACTATACGCGAAAAAGAAGAACGCTCTCCGCGGCGTCGTCCGTCGCTCTTCGCGGCTAGGCGCGCCACCATCGCGCGCGTCGCTCGTCAACCACCGCCGCAACATCGCTTAAACCTTTTATTCGACCCACACGGACACGGACGATTATTCGGATACGCCCCGCGCATCGACCTCGCTTCGTCCCGTCTCTCCTCTCGCGTCATGGATCGATCATGTTCGGTAATAACGCGCGTAAACTCCTCCGCACTCGTCGGTGTCCCACCTCCGCCCGCCAACAACGACTCCCTCGCTCGCCTCATCATCGCCCGCGTCAGCGCATACGTCTTCAATAGCTCTGAAACTTCCGCGTGCGCGCCGTTTGGCGTCTCGCGCGCGATAGCCGCGACGCGCGCCGCGGTCAACGTGCTCGGATCCTCCCTCTCGCTCGCGCGCATCGACGACGCGTACGCTCTCGCGCGCGACACCTCGAACGACACCTCCGCCGCGTGTCGAGGCGCATCGCCCGTGCGCTCGAGCGACGCGCGCTCAAGTAAGTCGACGTATGCATCCATGGTGAATGATGCTGGTGGTGATGATGGTGATGTTTTCGCGCCAAACCACTGCGAGACGGCGTCGAACACGCCCGCGCGCGCGCATTGCGCGGACGTCGATACCGCGCGGACGTGTGCGCGGGCGATGCGCATGGCGGCGGCGACGTCCGCGCCGTCGGCGTCGACGTGTGAGGGGTGTGAAAAAGTGGTGGAGTGAAAAAGTGCATCGCCACGCATGACGGGATAATGTCGCGCGCGTTCGCGTTCTCGCGCGTCGCGCGTCGCGCGGTGGCGACGGTGACGGGTGCGACGAGTCCGGTGCCGTCGTCGTCGTCCTTGCCGTCGTCGTCGTCGTCGGCGTTGTCGATTTATATCGAGACGTATGGGTGTCAAATGAATACGAATGATTCCGACATTGTCCGTGGAATCCTGCGCGCGCACGGCCACGGGGTCGTTAACGACGCATCACGCGCGGACGTGGTGTTATTAAACACGTGTGCCGTGCGCGAAGGCGCGGAGCAGAAGATTTGGGCGCGTTTGGCGCAGTTGAAGGCGATGAAGACGTCGCCCGAGTCGACGTTGCGCGCCGTCGGCGTGCTCGGATGCATGGCGGAGCGCTTGAAATCCGCGCTCCTCCGCGCCGACGGCTTGGCGGATATCGTGTGTGGTCCAGATGCGTACAGGGACGTGCCGAGATTGCTGGCGAACGCGTCACGGGCGACGTCAGAGCTCACGGATGATGAGCGCATGAATGTGTTGTTGAGTTTGGACGAGACGTACGCCGACGTGACGCCCGTTCGGCGCGATCCATCGTCGCCTTTAGCGTACGTGAGCGTTATGCGCGGATGCGACAATATGTGCAGTTTTTGTGTTGTTCCGTTCACGCGCGGACGCGAGCGGAGTAGGGCGTTGGATTCCATCGTTCGCGAGTGTCGGGACCTCGTGAACGCCGGCGTCAAGGAGATAACATTATTGGGGCAAAATGTCAATTCCTACGCCGATAAGTTTAGTGCTAGTGCGGTGGTGGATGATTTAGGGTATGCTGTCGACGATGATGCCGCGAAGAATGCGAACGCCGACCCGTTCGCGCCGTACGCGAAAGGATTTAAGTCGGTGTATAAACCAGACGCGCGTCGACGGCACGCGTACTCTTTTGCGGATTTAGTCGCCGCCGTGGCAGCGATCGATCGAGAAGTTCGCGTGCGTTTCACATCACCTCATCCGAAAGATTTTCCTGATGATTTATTGCGCGTCGTTGCCGAGACGCCAAACGTGTGTAAACAGTTGCACATGCCGGCGCAGAGCGGATCGACGACGACGTTGGCGCGCATGCGACGAGGGTACACGCGCGAGGCGTACTTAGACCTCATCACGCGCACGCGAGAGATGATTCCCGGCGTGGCGATTAGTTCGGATTTTATTTCTGGATTTTGTGGCGAAACTGAAGCCGAACACGCGGAGACGATTTCGTTGCTCGAGCGCGTTCGATTCGAGACGGCGTACATGTTCCATTATTCGTTGCGGGACAAGACGCACGCGGCGAGGCATCTATCAGACGACGTCCCAGAGGATGTCAAAAAACGTCGTTTAGCAGAAGTGATTGATACATTTCGAGCGGGCGCGGCGCGAGCGAACGCAGAGGAGATTGGCCGAACGCATTTGGTGCTCGTCGAAGGCGTGGCGCGTAAATCAGACGCGCAAATGAGCGCGCGTTCGGATACCGGTAAGCGCGTAATCATCGAAGGCCGGCGCACGGTACGCGATGGCGATGATGCTCACCAAGAGGTTGACATTAAACCAGGAGATTACGTCATCGCGCGTATTGAACGCGCGGGACCATCGACGCTCATCGCGCGTCCCTTGGGCGTCACCACGGCGACGCGCTTTTTCGAGCGACACGGCGCGGCGTGGCATCATCATCATCATCATCATCATCACGAGCACCATCATCATCATCATCATCATCATCATCTTGTATAGAACAGAACAGAACAGAACAGAACAGATCAAGTGTGTAGCTCCAGTAGCAATCGTAGTGTAGGTCAGATCAACACATCACGCGAACGCCCTGGCTCGTGAGAATAGACTTGGCGCGCTCAATGTCCTCGCTCGTCGGCGTCGCCATGCCCTCGAGCGCATAGTTCAATCCCAATTCCTGAAACTTGAACACCCCCAGTCGATGATACGGCAACAATTCAATCCCCAACACGCACGCGTGCGATTTCGCCACGTGCGCGAGTTCAACGAGCTCTTCCTCGCTATCCGTCGCGTACGCCGCAAATCTCTCGTCGTCGTTAGGATTCGTCATCAACACGAAACGTAACCACGTCGGCGTCCCGTGCTTCTCGCACGAGCGCAAGAATCGCCGCGATCGCTCAAATTCCTCAACGCTCGTCCCAGTGATGGCCACGTATCGATCGACAAACGCGCTCTTGAGACACAATAGTACGCAATCGACGTGTGGAAGCACGCGATTCCATTCTTTATCAGTGCCGGCGCCCGCGGTGTCGATTGAGGCGCCGACGCCCAACGCGCGAACGCCTCGACACACCGCGCGCGCGAATTCTGGCTGTAACAAACACTCGCCTCCGCTGAGCGTGACGCCGCCGCCAGACGCGCTGTAGTAATCAAGATTGCGTCGTACGATGTCGACGCACTCGCGCACGCGCATTCGTCGCCCGAGCGGCGTCGGCGTCGAGGCGTTCGCGCGCGCGAGCGCGGCGTCGGTGCTGTCCACGTTGCAACAAAACACGCAGCGTTTGTGACAGGATTGGAGAAAGAATATGCAGCGGATGCCCGCACCGTCAACGGCGGTGAAGGAATCGATGCTGTGCACGTAGCCGGTGATTTTGTCTTCGTCCGCCAGGTCCTCGATGTCGTCCTCCATCGTCGTTGAATGTCGTCGTCGTCGTCGTCATGCATGTCGAGAATATGAACCGTCACACCCAAGACCACGCCGCACGACCGCATTCCACGCCGCACGCCCCATGTCCACCGTGCGCGACTTCGTGCGCGAGCACGCGCAGCCGTACGATGACGATTTCGCACCCTCGCTCGCACCGCCGACGCCGCACACGCTCGCACTGCTGTCCCGCGCGCGCGAGCTGTTCGCCTTGGAACGCCAACGCGGCGGCGTGCTCGACATTGACACCTCCACGCCGTCGCACGCCACGTCGCACGGGCCCGGGTACATCATCGACGATTTCTGTGATTGCATTATCGTCGGCATGCAAACCCCGGTGCCGCTGCAACGGACGATGAAACCGCTCGGAGGCATGCGGGTGATTGAGAAGGCGTGCGCCGAGCGCGGGCGCGCCGTCGACGTCGGCGTGACCAAGTTCATGGATGACTGGTGCGTGACGCATAACGACGCCGTGTTCGCGCTGTATACGAATGAGATGAAAGCTGCGCGGCGCGCACACGTTTTGCTTGGGCTACCGGATGCGTACGGACGCGGTCGATTGATTGGCGATTACCGACGCGTCGCGCTGTTTGGCGTCGACGCGTTGCTCGCGGATAAATCCCGGGACGCCGAGGCGATGCCCGTGGACACGGAGGACGACTTGAGGTGTAAGTTTGAAGTCACGCAGCAGATTCGCGCGTTACGCGCGCTGAAGGACATGGCCAAGGCGTACGGGTGTGACATTGGTCCGCCCGCGACGTCGGCTCGCGAGGCGATTCAATGGACGTACTTTGGATATCTCTGCGCGGTGAAATCACACGACGGCGCGGCGATTTCGCTCGGGCGCGTGGATGCTTTTTTTGACATTTACATCGAGCGCGACGTGACGAGCGGGAAAATCACCGAATCGCAGGCACAGGAATTGATTGACAATTTTGTTTTAAAGCTGCGCATGGTGCGGCAATTACGGCCGCTCGCGTACGAGGAGATTTTCGCGGGCGATCCGCAATGGTCGACGACGTGCGTCGCCGGATGCTCGCTCGACGGCGATGGTCGACACATGGTGACGAAGACGTCGTGGCGTTTCTTGCACACACTACGAAATCTAGGCGCGGCGCCCGAACCCAATCTCACCGTGCTTTGGTCGAGCTCGGCGCTGCCGAAACCGTTCAAGCAATTCTGCGCCGAAATCTCCATCGGCTCGTCGACGATTCAATACGAAAACGATGATTTGATGCGCGAAATGTTACAGAGCGATGATTACGGGATCTCTTGCTGCGTCTCTGCCATGCGCTTGGGGACCGATATGCAATACTTTGGCGCGCGGTACAACATGCCAAAGTTACTGCTCATGGCGCTTAATAACGGCAAGGATGAAATCACCGGCGCGCAAGTCGCCCCGGCGTTGTTTGAGGATGTCCCGGGAGATGGCGAGATTTTGTCATTCGATGACGTCATGAATCGATTTAAAGCTTACATGGATTGGTTGTGCGCGCTGTACGTGAAAACGATGAACGTTATTCACGCCTGTCACGATTTACGCTGTTACGAAGCCATTTTCTTTGCGTTGATGGATACAAAGCTGTCACGTTCGATGGCGTTTGGCATTGCCGGATTGAGCGTCGTCGCGGATTCGTTATCGGCAATCAAGCACGCTCGAGTGCGCGTCGCGCGAGACGCGTCGACTGGATTGACGAAAGATTTCACCATCGAAGGCGAGTACCCAAAGTTTGGCAACGACGACGACGCCGTGGACGCCATTGCGGTATTCTTGGTGGATTACACCATTCGCGCCTTGCGTAAAACTCCCGCGCATCGCGGCGCCACGCACACGCTGTCCATTTTGACCATCACATCCAACGTGATGTACGGCAAAGCTACAGGCGCGACTCCAGATGGTCGACCCGCGGGCGCTGCGTTCGCACCGGGCGCCAACCCCATGCACGGCCGCGATGCAAATGGCGCGTTGTGCTCGTTGAACTCTGTCTCCAAGCTCCCGTACCCGTCGTGCGCGGATGGCATTTCAAACACATTCTCCATCACCGCGCCGTCTCTCGGCAAGTCGCGCGAATCGCAAATTTCAAATTTAGTCGCCATGCTCGACGGGTATTTCGCTCGAGGCGCGCAACACTTGAATGTCAATTGTTTGACGCGAGACGTGCTCGTGGACGCGATGGAACATCCGGATAAGTACCCGACGCTGACGATTCGTGTGTCGGGGTACGCGGTGAATTTCATCAAGCTCTCGCGCGAGCATCAAGAGGAGGTCATCAGTCGTACGTTTCACGCATCGTTATAAAGGGCGAGGCGCGTGACCTTGTTTTTCGCGTTTTACTTTTACGTTTTAACATTTCAGCGGCGCTAGTCGTACATCAGCCAGTTCTTTCTTTCAACTTCAAAACAATTCCAAAAATTCACAAAAATTCATCATCCAAACAACATGGCGCCCGCCAAATCAACATCGCCGCCCGTGACTTCTAAAGCCTCCAAAGCCTGAGCGCGGGTGAACCCGAGAGAAATTAATTGTGATACCTTGTCTTCGTTCACCGAGCGCGGGAGAGCGTCGACGACGGAACCGGATGGCGCGGATGCCGTGGGCGGCGAGGCGCCGCCGTCGAAACCGCGTGGAATCTCCGCCTCGCCTAAAAATGGCAATTCAACATCCGCTGAACCAATAGCGAGGACGTTCTTGCGCAGATCAATCGTACACTGATGCCGACGTAACATGTCGAGACCGAAAATAAAATCAATATCTTGCTCCTTTTCCAAAACGGTGATTGCCGTCGATAAAAACGTTCCGCCCACCTTCATCGGCGCTTGGTGAATGCGCCCCAAAATCTTCTGCGTGCCCACGCCCTTGGCCGTTCCTTGAAATCTATCATCAATCAATCGCTCAAGACCACACCTGCGCGCGCACGTCACCGACATGATGGACATTTGAGCGCCGCTATCCACAAACGCCTTCAACGCCACGCCGTTGATTTCGGCATCCACGTACAACATAACCACTTGTCCAAACACTTCAGGCGTTTCATCAATCGCCGTCCGCATGTTTTCCTCAACATTCGCCTTACGTATCGCCTCTTCAATCTTTCGCTGCGCCTCAATGTCGAACGGATCGCTATGTAACAACGCCAGCTCTTCGTTGCGAATTCTCATCGCTTCGGCTTCGCGGCTATGAAACTCCCGCATGCGCGTCTGAAACGTCTCCACATCCCCCGAATCGATCGCCCGCGCGAACAACGGATCCGACATACGCAAACGTTCCATCGCGACGCGATCGGCGGCGAACGCACGCATCATCGCCAAGGGATCCACCGCGGAACCATCCGAGCTCGTCGCCCGCGCCCCACCCATGGATGAATTCCCCGACCCGTTCGTCGTCGCCGTCGCCGCCGCGTGCCCACCTCCGGGCGCGACGAGGGCGACTAAATCATTATCTTTAAATCCACACCGCGCGAGCGAGCGATCGGAGGCGGAGGACGACGACGTGGAGGCGGTTTCAAGCGTGCGTCCATCCACCGTGGCGATGAGCGCGCGCACGTCGCGGTCGAGTTCCGCGCCCACCGCCGCCTTGAGATCGGCAATCGTGGCCGAGCCGTCGATGGTGATGCTCACGACGCCATCGATCGAGGGCACGGCCACGGTGAGGCGCATCGCGACGGAGAATGCGGTCGCGTGTGTCGTGCGATCTCGTTTTTGCGTCACAATTGCGCACGATGCGTCGATCTGCGGCGCCGAGAAGCGATGGACGGGCGACGCCATCGCGCGCAAAGGTGACGCCGCCTACGATGCGTGCGTCAGGGGCCAAAGCGTCGAACGAGGCGATGCGATATCGACGGATGATGATGATGATGATGACTGTGATCGCGATTGTTGGATTAATCTTTGGCGCGCGGTATTCCCAGCGCACGGGCGACGACGTGGTCATGACGGCCGACGCACCGTCCGAACACGACGGTCCTCGCGCGATCATTGGCGATGCGAACGAATGGCTGCCACCGCAGCGCGAGATTGGGGCGCGATTTCTCGAACGCGAGCGGGACGCGTGCGCATTCGCGTCGGCGCCCACCGTCTCGAGCGCCGTTCGTGGCGCCCAACCGCGGTTAATTACGAAAAAGGTCACCACCGCCGCGTTACGCGATGCATTTACTTTGCCTGCGTTATTGAAACGGAGCGGGAAGACGTCGGTGCAGCACGCGCATCCGGCGTATCACATCGTCGCGGGTGGTTCGGTGGAACGGATGACGACGCTCGAAACGTTCATTGAACGGTATTTGCGCACCGATGACGTGGCGAACGTGAGCTTTGTGTTTGATTCCATGTCAGATGTGTTGAGTGACAAACGGTTAAAGTCGAAATCGAGCGGGAAATCACTCGTGCCGCGACGATTGGGGCACGCGGTGGATGAGCCAGAGGCGGTGATTCCGGTGCTCAGCGTCGGCGGCGACGGCGCGGGATTGGCGATGCATCAGCACGACGCGACGTTATTGACGCTGTTGCACGGGTACAAGTTGTGGCTCGTGGCTGCGCCCGAGGTGGCAATGCCGGATTTTGTGTTTGACAGCATGCATGGGTACGGGTACATGTTATTAGAGGACGCGTTGAAGCACAGGGGCGAGGCGTCCATGTCGGGCGTGCAATGGTGCGTGCAGCCGCCAAACACCGCGGTGTATTTACCCGGGCATTGGTGGCACGCGACGGTGAATTTAGGCGAAGCCGTGGCGTTTGCGGAGCAACTCGGTGGGGGGTTTACGCCCATGGCGTATGAAGCGGCGGCGGCGACGACGGGGAAGCAGCGCGCGCAGACGTTGTCGGCGCACGCCCGGGATTACATGTTCAAGGACAAGGTGGATGTAGCGATTAAAACAGCGCAGGAGGCGATTGAGGTTGATCCGTTACAAGTTATGGCGCGATTTGTGCTCGCAGAGTCGTACGCGAGGCTTAAAAAGGCGCCAGAGGCGTTACAGTCGATGCGAGACGCCGCCGAAGCGGTTCGGTCGTCGTCGAGGCGCGCGACGCCACCCGTGCCTGAACTCTTTGCTGATTCTTTGTTACGCATCGCGTACACGCTGTGCGTGCCTTTGGCGGAATTGTCCAAGGAGGCTGTGCCGATGGGTATGGAACTCATTCGTGAGGCGCTCGAGGCGGTGCCGACGAGTTTGGAGAATAATATTTTGAGCGACGTCTTGGGCGAATGTTCGCCCGACAAAGTAGTACGACAGGAACAATAGGAAGGATATATCATTACAATTCGCGCGCGCGTTGCATTGCAATACTAATATTGTCATCATCATCATCATCACGCTCTCGTGCAGCTACGTGTGCGACGATGCGAACACAAAGGCGTGGGCGAGAATGAGCTTGGGAAAAAAGCCGTGCCGAGCGACGTCTACGAGCGCCTCGCACGCCCTCACGGCGTGTTCTATATCCGCACTCCACGCGTGTGGCGTCACATCCAACGGACGCTGTGCCCGTACGAACACCTTTGCCGCATCGAGAAGGGTTTTATCACCCTTATATCGCCGCGCACGACGACGCTCGGTGAGGAATTGAGGAAGCGCGCGCCAACCGGCGGGATGCTCCGTGTCCGCGAGCGTCGCCGCGAGCGCTTGATATTCTGCGCGAGACGTCTCGTCGCGCCGCTGGCGCTCGTACTTTGACGAACCATCGTCAATGACGACCGCAATAGCCGGCCCGCAGCCGCGGCGATTGAGTTGCAAGGCGATTTCAAATGCTATTCTTGCTGAGGCGTCGCTCGCGGCGAGCGCGCAGACGACGACGGGCGCACGCCGGCTCGATGTCGCATTCAGTATCGTTTTCACGCACCGCGCCGCAACGTTCGACGTATACTGGTCATTCAACGACGATGATGACGCGACGTGTGCCGAAATCGTGCGTGGAAGATGAATGCCGTGCACGGGAAGCGTGGAAGCAAATGAGGCAAATGACCAGCGTTCGACGTCGGCGAGCACGTCGACGAGGAGCCACACGCGCGGGACATGGTTTTCCACCGTCCAAACCGCGTCGTGGTTCAACCCGAACGCGCATGCGTCGAAATATTCTTCACAATCCACCGCACGCACGATGGCTTGCGTTAATCCTGGGCTCGCATCGTCGTCGTCGTCGTCGGTGGCGTCGGTCTGGCGACCGTGTGAGCCAAATACGAGCGACGGCGACGCAGACATGGATAATCCGAGCTCAGGGTGCCAAATGCTTTGTATCCACGGCACATCTGCGCGCACTCGAGCGTTTGCGTGATGGCCCAAATCATCCCATTCGCTCGCGAGCTGCTGTCGCATGTGCGGTACGATTGTTTCGTCTAAATCTCCTCCGTTGCTCTCCGACGTCATCAAATTCATGTGCGACCCGGCGCAGTGTACGATTTCGACGTGATCGCACGCCAACGGCCACACGTACCCGCTCACGGATTGTAACAACCCACCGTGCGCGTCTAGGCGTAAATCGGTTTCGAAAAGTGCGGAACTTTCGGTGCCGGCTTTGTAATGAATGACTTTTCCTCGGACGCGAGAGAACATTTTACGCGGGACTCGGCTCGATAACGCTGGATCCGCTTCGACGCCGCGAAGCATGCGCCAAGCGCCGGAATCGATAGAACCATCTTCGAGCTGGTTCATACCGCTGTTCCATTGCGCCGCGTACGGACCTTTACTGATTTGCTCGTCCAGTTCTCTGGCGTTGAACGCGCGGCCGAGCGCCTGATGCGCGACGTCTTCGAACATCGCGTACTTTTCTTCTCGTGAGAGATTTTGCCAACCCGCGGCGACGGTGTCGAAATGAAACGACGAAAGCGCGACTTCCATATACATCAATCCCGTGCTTTCGTTATCGGGACTCTCGTCGTCGTCGGTGGTATTTTCGTCGGGGATGTCGTTCCAATCCGACTTGAACTGTACCGGATGCGGCGCGTCGAACAAAAAGCACAGCGACACGGTGCGATCTAAAACATTCTCCAACACCAACGCGCTCTCGATCGCGAGCACGCCACCTAAAGAGTGTCCGCCGAGTATGATTGGCGAATCATCGTCTTGTTGCGCGTGCATGGCAAATGCGTGCGCGTTGGCCGCATCCGGCCACGGCTGCTCTGTCGTATCGCGTTCAAGCGTCAATACTGGGTGTGCGCCGAGTGAAAGTGCGTCAACAAGTTTCATGTACGCCAGTGGACCATCCCCAAACGCGGGTGCACCGAGAAAGAGCGCATTTGGCGTTGTCGCCTGAGACTTTAAGCATTTCACCATGTCCACGTTTGCCTTTGCGTTTGAAGCCGTCTTTGTCGTCGTCGTCGACATCGACGACGGATTCGAATTCGACACGAGATGCTCCAAATACGCAATCATCTTCAACGGCGTCGGCTGCGTGGCTAACGTCGCAACGTCGATATCCTCATCAATTTTAATCGCGCGCTTCAACGTCGTCGCCAATTCCACGGCGCCTATGGAATCCACGCCCATCGCCATTAAATCATCTTTCGCGCCGACATCTTCCCCGAACACGTCGCGAAGCGCGTCGTACACGACGCTCGCTATATTCACGACATCACGCGATGGCGTCGTCATCGGAAAGACGGCATTCGGTCGATCGACTCGTCGCGGTATTGATCTTTTTGGCGACGTTTGACATCCGAGCGCGGTTTCGCCCGTGAAACTCACCATCGTCTCCTCGCCGAACGCCGTCGACATCTCTCTCAACCCACCGCCGTCGTGGTCATCAACATGCGATGACAATGACTCCATCGTGCGTCCTACGTATGCTGCGATGGCTGACGTTGGCAATGAACCTTGAGTGACGCCGACGCCGACGCCGACGTCGCCTCGATGCCGAGTCAACGCGCGACCGCCGCCCATCTGGCGCACCAGATTCCACCTCACCATGCGCACCGCACCGCGCCCGCGCCCGCGCGTCGTCGCTCGACACACGCGAGCATACGCCGCGTCTTTCGCGCGCACGCGCCCAGAGCGCACGTTGACGACGAGCGACATGTCAGAAGACCCACTCGATGTCCCGCGGCTGCCGACGACGACGTCGAGCGCGGCCATACGCTCGCGCGCGTCGCGACGCGGCGGCCCCAGCGCATCCGCGCATGCAAACATCAACCTCGCCGCGGCTTCGCACGAAAACACCGCGGCGCCTTCAGCGCGCTTGGCGCGAATGACGACACGATGGACATCGAGCGCGACGTCTGCCGCCGCCTCGAGCGCCGGCGCCGGCGTCGGCGCCAACCACAACGATTCCCTCGCGTACACCACCGGCGCCCCGCGCGCGCTCGTCGCGCCGCGCTGATGATGACGACGATGATGGCACAACACCGCGTGGACGTTTGTGCCCGTGAATGCGAACGCCGAGCACCCGACGACGCGCGAGATGTCCTCCTCCGACGACGTCAATGTCGCGCCGCCGACGGCGGTCCGCGGGATAGCCACACATCCAATACCATCACTTTCGCGCGCAAACGCCCGTTCCACGTGCGCGTTTACGCGCGCTAATCCCACAATGACAGGTGTCATCACCGCATCACACGCCGCACACGCGCGTTCGAGCGCGATGGCCCCGGCGGCGGCTTCGCCGTGTCCCGCCGACGTCTTACTCGCGCTCAACGCCACGACGACGCGCGATGTCGACATGTCATCGCCGAATGTCTCCGCAATCGCCCCGCATTCGATCGGGTCACCGAGAGGCGTTCCAGTACCGTGCATAGAGACCTCACGCGCGCGAATGCGATCGATGTGCGCGAGTGTGTACGCGTCGCGCATGACGCGGCGCTGTTGGGCGCCATTCGGCGCCGTGAGCGCCGCGGACCGACCATCATCCTGCCCGCACGCCGACGCTCGCACGACCATCATCGTCGTCGTCGTCGTCGTCGTCGCGTCACTCGTCGTTGTCTTTTTCGCGTTGTGCTCTGGTTGTGGATGCCGTCGCCATCGCATGAGCGCCATGGCGGCGACGGATTCCGCGCGTCCGTAGCCGTCGGCTCGGGCATCCATCGTCTTGCACCGCCCGTCGCTCGAGAGCATCCGCGCCGCCGCGATGGCGTCGCTCGTCCGCTTGCTCAACAGGTAATTCACACCGCCACACATTGCAAACGTGCACGATGCCGTCGCCGCATGCGTGGCGATGTGGACGGTGACGAGCGATGCCGAACACGCGGTGTCGACGGCGAAGCAGGCGCCGACGTAGCCAAACGTATACGACGTCCGCCCGGCGCACGCGCTCAATGCGCTTCCCGTCGCCGAATGCGCGCTCGGTGCGATGTACGGCGCATAGAGCGTAGAATATTCCATGTGCTGCGCGCCGACGGCGACGATGACGTTGGTATCATCGCCGTACGGCGTTGATGTCGCGCATTCAAAGACGCATTCGAGAAATCCTCGATGTTGCGGGTCAACACGTTCGGCTTCGTGAATGCTCGTGAATGCGAATAACGCGCGGTCGAATGCGTCGACGCGCGGTAGAAACACACCAAATCGCATACCTGCGTCGGCGTCGGCGGCGGGTGTGGGTTCGATGGTCCATCGGATGACTGGCACGCGCGTCGCCGGGTCAGCCACGGGACGAAATCGTCCGGCGCGCGCGACGACCGCGAACGCCATCGTCAACCTAGGCGCATCATCTACGACGACGCGCGTCGTACCATGCCTCGTTGTTGTCTGCGTCGTCGTCGCGTTGCGTTTTGAATCCACGTACGCGGCGAGGGCGTCTATCGTCGGGAAATCAAAAGCCACCGTCGCCGGCAAATCCACGTCGCACGCGCTCGACACGCGCCGGCGCAGTTCGACGCTCGCAATAGAATCCAGCCCAGCATCCATCATCGGCGCTGAACACTCGAGTGATTTACCCACGAGTGATTGCGCGATGTCCCGCACGACATCGAGCGCGGTGGCGATGACGACGTGTGGATTGGACACCGGCGTTCCGCGTGTCGTCGGCTCGGCGTCGCGTCGTCGTTCAATCATCGGCGACACCACGACGCACGGATGCCGCGCACCGTCGTTCGCGTGCGAGATGACGCGCATTAAGATGTGCGCGCCAATGTCGAATGGAAGCGCGCGCAAACCGACGCGCTCGAGCCGCGCTTCGGTCGTCCCGCTTGCGCTCGCCATGCCTCGGGCGTAGTCAAACGCGCCCCAACGTATGGAGCGCACGTCTAATCCACTCGCGTACGCATCGAGCGCGTACGCATCGAGCGCGGCGTTGGCGGCGGCGTAATTTGCCTGTCCCGGAGCGAGCACGGAGGCGGCGATGCTGGAGAAGAAGACGCGAGATGCGGGCGGAGCGGCGTCGCTCTGTCGAAGGACGACGCGCGAGAGCGTGAGTTTCGGAGCGTAGACGCGACGTAACGCGTCGTGCGTTTGGTTGCGTACTGCGGCGTCACGGAGAACGCCACTGGCGTGGAGGACGACGCGGAAGTGCTGGCGACTCGCGAGGAGGTCGGTGGCGTTGACGTCGGCTCGGGAAGATGCGTCGGCGCTCGATGCGGTGACGACGCGACGCGGAGAGGGAGAATACGAACCGTCATGTAGTAACGGCGACGACCCACAGCGGCCGCGACGGGCGACGAGACGCACGTCGCAATCGGATGCAAGCAACACGCGCGCAATGGCGACACCGAGACCACCCGTGCCGCCTAAAATCTGCACACCGCCGCGCGTAGGATGCGGGTGTCGCGCGCGCGGTGGCACGAGCGCCGAGTCGCGCACGGTTCCGTGCGTCGTCGTCGCTTCTTCGCCACGTTCCGCTCGCGCACACGCGAATATAGCATTCAACGCATCATATGTCGTCGTCGTTGCCGTTCGTACCGCGTCTTGGTAGAGTTGCGCGGCGCTCAAGGCGGCGCCGACGAGGCGACATTCGCGAGGCGTCGCGCTTTCATCCAGTACGTCGTACGTTACGCGACGCGTCATCGACGCGTTACAAACTCGTCGCCGCCGCCGCACGTCATCGCAACACTCGTCGTCGTCGCGAACGACACCGCGCGCGCTGAACACCACCGTGCCGTCGCGAACATCGATCCAATGCGATGACGATTCGGTTCCCCGTTCGACGCCAACCGACGCCGCGGTTGGTTGGTCAGTCGTCGCGCGCGCGACGTCGACGCTTCGCACGCGTTGACACCACGGCGCGCCAGATTCCGCGCGCGCGATGCGCGTGATGTCTCGCGAGACAGTCCACGCCCACCAGCGCGCCGCCGCCGTGCGTGCTGACGAAGATATGAAACGTTCCGCGTACGCGCGACACGATTCGGCTCGAATGGCTCCGCGACTCGAATACGCCACGGCGCTGACTGTTTTCATCTCCATGTGCCACGTCGACGTCGTCGTCGTCGCGACGAAGGCACGAATGATACGACCATTAGCATCGAACGCTCTTTCGGCAACTGCGACGATGCATTCGAACATCGACGATGACGAATGAGACGTAAACCTCAACGCCGCAGAGTCCAAACGCGCGTCTACGCGCATCATCATCGACTCTCCGCCGTGGTGCGGCCAATACGTGCGTCTATCTTCAACCACACACGCTGCATGTGCGACCACGCGCACGTCATTCACGCACGCATTCGTCGTACGCAGAATGACGTGCGCATTTGAACCTTGAAACGCAAACGCGCTCGCCGCCGACGTCGACATCCATCCGGCGCTCATTCGCGTCTGTCGCGCCAATCCAACATCCACCACGCGCGCCGTCGCAAACACCTCGCCCACGTGCGCATTCACGCGACGTAAATGACACACGCCTTCATTTGCGCGCGCGTCGCGGGTGAGGGCATGGATGATGCGGGCGAGCGCGGCGGTCCCGCTCGCGGGTTCGGCGTGGCCGCGCCAGGATTTCAACGCCCGCGGCTCGAGCGCGCGACACACGTCGCCGTACGCCGCCGTCGCGGCGTTCATTTCGATCGGGTCCCCGAGCGCAGTTCCCGTACCGTGCGTGTACAGCACCATGACCGCCGTCGCGTATGACGCGTCGGCGAAGATCAACGCGGATTGGATGACGTCCCGCTGCGCCGCTCCGCTCGGCGCCGTGAGCGACGCGCTTCGGCCGTCTTGATTCATCCGCCCCGACGCCACAACCACGCCCTGAGGGCATCGTCCGTGATCGCCACGCGCATCAAAAGTAATCACGTCCACGGCTTCGGCGCGCCCATAGCCATCGGCGGTGGCGTCGAATGTCTTTGAACGTCCATTCGGGCTCAACATGCCGGCGCTCGCGAGCGCCGAATGCGTGTCGGGCGCGCACATAATCGATGCCCCGCCCACGCACGCGCCGGCGATTCTTCCAGCACCGCGCATGGCTTCGTTCGCGAGCGCCATGGCGCAGAGCGATGACGAGCACGCGGTGTCGATCACGAGCGCCTGGCCGCGCAAGGCGAATATAAATGCAATTCTGCCCGCGCAGCAGCTCGCCTCAGCGCCGACGCCCACGTACGCGTCCACGGGCGCGCCGACGATTCGTATAAGATTTCCATAGTCTTTCCCCGAAGCACCAATATACGACCCAATATCATGCGTGTCATCCATCGGTGCGATGGCGCGACAGACGACGACGGCGCGGATGAGCAGGCGCTGTCGCGGATCGCACGCGCGCATTTCAACCGACGTCGTCGGCTCGAATGGACTCGCGTCGACGCGTTGAATCACATGCGTCGGTGCGTACGCGCCGAACGCGTTGATTGGATCGTTGTGCGCGTCGACGAATCGCCGTGCGAGTGGGGTTTTCATGACGGCATCGGCGGTGGGGGTGGCGTCGTGGGCGCATCCGGACGCCGCGGCGGAGACGCGCGGTTCGGTTGGCTCGGGACGTCTCGCGACGGCGTTGACTTTGACTTTGGATGTCGTCGTCGTCGACGAAGACGACGACGTCGCGGCCAGCGCCTTGGCGGCGCTCGCGATGGTGGGGTAGTCGAAAAATATCGTGCTCGGCGCGTCGGAACGCGCCAGAGCGGTGCACACGGCGCCACGCAAGTCGACGGCGGACAAACTGTCCAATCCGTGCTGCATCAACGGGTCGTCGACGCCGAGCGTCGTTCCGAGTGCCTGAGTGACGCACGTCGAGATGATGGCGCGAATCGCGCGCTCATCGAGCACTGTCGAGGGCAACGCATTCGACGCGTCGTGTTTCGGCTCGACGTGACGACGCGTGTGCGCCGAGGGAAAGAATGTTCTAAATCCCGCGAAGCCGCGAGCCAACGCGTGGACGTCGAGCGCCGCAGCGATGATATTCGCGCGACACGTGACGCGCCATAGCGCCGCCACGCCCTCGCGCGCGCGCAGCGCCCAGATACCCATGTGTTGTAATCTTCTGAACGTGTGCGCGTGCCGCGTCGCCATGCCGACGTCGGCCCAGGGTCCGAATTGGACCGAGCGCGCATCCGCGCCGGCGTTTCTGCGCCTCGCGACGTCGACGTCCATGGCACCATTCGCCGCGGCATAATTCCCCTGCCCAGCCGCGCCGAACGCGCTGGCGATGGATGAACATGTGATGATGCGCGTTGGCGTCGCCGCGCGCTCGTCGCTGCGCATCGCGACGGCGATGGATTTTGGGGCGAAGACGACGCGGACGCGTCGAGCGGAATGTCTCGCGAGCGCTCCGTCGGCTAACGCTCCACCGGCGTAGAGTACCACGTCCGCATCCGCCAGGGCGTCCGTGCGCGCCGCGGCATCACATGCCATTGCGCACGTCACATCGTCACCGTCGTCGTGGAACCACGTCGCACGTGCGGTTCTGGAGACGAGCGCGAGACGACATTCGGGACGCGACATTTGAGCCGCGAGCGCGCCGACGCCTCCAAATCCACCGACGACGAGCACACGCACCTTGGCCCGTGCCGGTGGTTGCATTCGAGAACGACGTCGTCGAACGTCGGTGCGTCGCACGGCGGCATGCGCGCGTAATTCGACCACGTCGCCGTCGTTGAATTCAACCGACGGATGTTTCTCAGCCGAGTCCTCGAGCTCGAGCGACTTGAATAGTCCATCCGCGTACGTCGCGCCGCGCGTCGAAAACCATCGCAGAGGTTTAGCGCATTGAAACGACGCGATGATGGATGTCGTCGTTCGTGTCGCATCGCGGGGTGTTGTCGCGAGCGATGGACACGCTGGTCGCCGCGAGGGCGTCGCCGCGACAGTCGCTGCGTACGCGCGGGCGGGCGGGCGGCGACCGGATTCTGCGTCAATCGTCGTCATCATCGATCCGAATGCTTTGGCGCATAAATCGACGATGCATGCTCGCGAGTTGAGATGATGTTGTGTCGTCGCTGGTGACGTCGTTGGTGCGATGCACGCCGCGGAGGAGACGCGGGTGGTGAAACCGCCGTCGACGTACGCGGCGCAGCCCACTGGGACGCGAAGCGTCAGGTTTCTCCTCGACGTCGTCGCCGCCGCGAGCTGCATCGTGCCATCCACGGCGGCGATGTAAGATGTGATGTCATCGGCGTTTGCGCGAGGGCGCGTGATCGTTGCCGCACGATTTTGGTGGCTAGTCGCGCGACGATTTGCAAAGGCGAACCCGCCGCGCGACGTCGGTTGAGGAACGTGAACGGTCACTGGCGAAAGAAAGCACGTCATCGTCATCGTCGCGCCGCCGCGCATCGCCAGCGCCCCCGAACGAGCATTCAATGTCACGTGAAATGAAAGTTTCGCGGAAATGTGCAGAGACGTTGGAATGGCGCACGATGTGGCAGCGAGCGGAGCGTCGTCGAGGACGAGGCGTCCGGCGGCGACAGCGGCTCGAAGCATTCCTGCGCCTGGAAATAGTGCGCGCGCGCGCACGGTGTGGTCTTTGGCGCTGACGCACGCCATGGCGTGTGCCGTGAACGTCAACGTGCAGGGTGGTGAGGTGATATTGCGCGGTCGCGCGATGGCGACAGCGATGAACGGCGCCGCGCGCACGGATGGTACGCACCACGCGCGCCGAGCGTCCATCGTCGCGCAGTGCGACTGCGCTGTGGTGATTCGCCCGACACGCGCAACTGACGGCGACAAAATTAGACTCACGTGCGCATTCGTGCCTTGAAATGCGAATGCGCTCGTGCCGGCGCGTGAAAAGTATGTACCCGCGCGATGTCGTCCAACCGACGTCCCGCCACCCAGAGCCATCGAATGTGTCTGCGCGACGACGACGACGGCAACGTACGGATTCACCGTTGCCAATCCGCGCACGCCAACGCTGATGAAATGTGCGTTGTGCGCGATGACAGCGGTGATGGACACAATCCCCGACGCAGGTTCGGCGTGCCCGATGAAGCTCTTTGACGCTTCGAGCCTCGTCGGGGAGTCGTCGGCGGGCAGCGCGTTGACTTCAATTGGATCACCCAGCGGCGTGCCCGTGCCGTGCAAATGCAACGATAACAACAAATCATGTAAATTAGCGTTATCGCCTGCGTGACCGCGCATGGCGGCGGCGATAACGTTCGATTGCGCCGGACCGTTTGGGGCGGTGAGCGCCGAGCTTCGTCCGTCTTGCCCGACGGCTGTCCCGCGCACCGTCAGCGATAACCACATCGACCGGCGTTCAAAGCCAACGTGGTCGTTTGCGTCGTCGTCATCATCACCGTCTTTACGCGCACACAGACGCACGGCTCGATTCGCTTCAGCGCGCACGTATCCATCCGCGGCGACGTCGAGTGTCTTACATCGTCCCTCTGGGCTCAGCATCCTCGCCCGATGGAATTGCTCCGTCACGCGCGGACAGAGAATCACATTCACCCCGCACACGAGCACGTCACCTAGAATACTGTTTTTAACAACCATATCCACGCGCGCGTGGTGCGCGGCGACGAGTGCAGAGGAACATGCTGTGTCTATGGCGATGGCGGCGCCGGCGAAATCAAACGTAAAGCACACTCGGCCGGGCGCAACAGATATGAAATGACTCGTCGCATCGTACGCAGATGGTGCCAACGATGCGCGCGCGGCAAGTTCGGCATAATCGCGACTCGCAATACCGACGTATACGCCCGTCAACGACGACGATGACGATTTTGAGATTTCTCCAGAGCCACCGAAGACGTCGAGCGCCGCGCGCAAGAGTAATCGCTGTTGGACATCGCACCGCGCGGCTTCATCGCGGTGTACGCCAAACACACCGGCGTCGAAGACATCGATGTTGGACATGTGAGTCATGAACGTCGCTGGAACGTTGGCGTGGTTTGATTGACGCATGATGTCGATGTCCCAACGTTTGCGAGAGATGGGCCGAACGGCGTCGGCGTCGATGGATTCCGTAGAGCACCGCGCGTGGATGCATATCACTGTCGTCGCTGGCGGCGCGTGCGGCGTCATCGGTGTCATACCACTGACTAGTGGTGGATCTTTCGCTATCATTGATGCGGATTGCACGCGGGTTTCATTGAATACGCGCGTCGAGAGCGCCCGAGCGGTTGGGTAGTCAAAAATCGCCGTCGAGGGCAGCGACACGTGAAACGCTTGCGATATCGCGTTCGCGAGTTCCGTAGACGACACAGAATCCACACCAACATCCATGAGTGGTGCGTTCGGGTTGATTTTCGCCGCCGGTATCGATGCGGCACCGACGGTACGTTCGATGATACCGCACACGTTGCGTAGAATGTCATCCATCGACGTCGCCGTCGGCTGCTTTGATGCGCAATTCGGCTGCTGAAACGCCGGCTTCGGTTTTGGGGACGTCTTGTCGACGTGTATTTCATCGTCACTGAAATTAATGAGATGTTCAAACAGCGCCGCATCGCGCGTGCGACCTGAGTTGCGCACGTACGCGTTCCAATCCACGCGAGCGATGCACGTCGTCGTCAAAGACGTCTCATACATAGATGTGCGCGCAAACATCGCCATCGCGTCCGCAGGCACCATAGACGGCATGCCTAGTGACGCTAGTCGTGATTGCGTCTCGCCCGTCGCCATACCGCGCGACGACGTCGCCCACGGTCCGAATTGCGCCGCGCGCGTTGGCTCGCCCCGTCGAGCTCCAGCCTCGCATCGCGCGTCGAGAATTTCGTTCGCCGCCGCGTACACTGCTTGGCCCAACGAACCGATGCACGACGCAATTGATGTAAACACAGCGACATGCGCTATGGCGTGACGACTGTCGTCATCGGCGCGCTGCGAAAATGTGCCACATTTGGCGCTCACGCTCGCAAATGCGGCTCTCGCCGCTATGGTTCTCCACGCCGCGTCTGCCAATATTCCCGCGGCGTGTACAACCGTCGATGCATCGCGTGAAAACTTCGTTGTTAGCAATGCTTGCACCACTCCCGTGTGAATACACAGCAGTCTTTCGCCGCACGAGGTCCATGGGAGTATACGCGCTCGGCCGCGGCGGGACGAGGCGAGGACGACTGAGAATCGCGCGCGCATGAAATCGCGCGCAAAGCACGACCCAAGCGCGCCCGTACCACCCATAATCACCATGCACTCACAATATCGAACCACATTCACATCCCTTGTCAGTGAGAGCGTCGCGCCGAGGCGACGATGACGATGCGAGCGCGTCGCCTTTGCCGCGCAAAGCTGTTCAACGCTCGCGCGACTCGTTTCGGCTCCGTCGAGCTCCACCCGACTCATCGTCGCCGTTTCCAGCGCCACCGATCGCATCGCGGCGTAAATACCATAAGACACGCCATCTTCTGTCACCCTTGCGCGCGAAAACGTCCACGGCGCGTGGAGTGCTGAGAGAACGCGCCTCGCGTTTGGCGTTCGCGCGCCTTGGCTCGCTCGAACCATCGGCGCTCTGCCCGCAACTACTCGACGGCGTCGACACACGTACGCACACGTGCGCACTGACGCACCGCGCACACGACGCTCGATACATTTCGTGCGCAGTTGCCGCGTATACATGTCGCGAGAGACGTGAGAGCTCATCGATAACGCGCGATGGATGTCAGACGCGTGGCCACCAAATGTCTGCGCCGCGTCGAGCCGAAACGCCTCAGTCGTCGCCGGGATGCGTAACGTTTTCGCGCCGTCATTCACGCGCCAAGTGGCGGCGATGGCGTGAAACGCGGCGTCAATTTCCCCGGCGCGCGAATCGCCGCGAGCGCGAGCGATGACGGCGCGAACGACGACGGTCATGTGAACCGTAGGCGCAGACGCGGATGACATCGCTCCGAGCGCTCGTCGTCGAGACTCGACGCGCGGCGTCGCGCGCAATGTCTGCGCCCGTGCGGCGCGCGACCCATCGAGACGCGCGACATCGATGCCAGACGTGACGAGGTGGCACACCATTGTAAATGCTTCGTTCACGGGTAAAATGGCGATGAAGACGCATCGCTCGACGCCGCGGTCGCGGGCGGATGTCAAAGCGCCGCTAGCGAGCTCCATCGTCCCAGCAGCGGGGAATATCGCACGCTCGCGCACGCAATGATCGCCACACGCATCGTACTGTGCGCGAACTACAAATATCACGCGATCGGCGGCAAGTGGAATGCGAGGCGAGCCATGTGACGCCGAGCATGGCGGCGAGCAGCACCACGTGTCCCTGGCGTCCCATGTGTCTGTTCGCGTCCTCGCGACGCCTCCGTGTCCTCGCCCCGAACCGAACACCACACCGTGCGCATTCGTGCCCTGAAACGCAAACGCCGACACTCCGTATATATCACGCGTCGCGGCGATGCGCGTGCGAGGCACGACGGGCACGGCTGTTGTCGGAGCGGCGGCGTCAAACGCGCGCGTCACGTACGGATTGAGCGCTCGCGTGTGCGGCGTTCCCACTCGAACACGCGTCATCAACGTTTCGCACGCATCGACGAGCGAAATCAACCCCGACGGCGACTCTGCGTGTGCTACAGATGCTTTCGTCGCGCCGATGATGACCGTGGTGGTTTTCGTCGCGAGTGTGGTGCATGCGTTTGCGGCTTCGACGTCGATGCTCGCGTCAAATGTGGCGAGCGCGGCGGCGATTTCAATTGGGTCCCCGAGCGGTGTTCCAGTACCGTGCGCCTCGCATCCGCGCCGCGCCGCGTTTGCATTATTCGATGATGCCGCCAATGTCGCGCGCATCGCCGCTCGTATACACGACGTTTGCGATGGGCCATTCGGGGCGGTGAGCGATGAGCTTCGACCGTCTTGGTTCACTGCGCACGCGCCGACGATGATGACTGACGCCGACGCTGACGTCGCCTGTTGACGCCGTAACGCCAGCGTGGTTCCAGCTTCGGCGCGTGCGTACCCATCGGCCGACGCATCGAACGTTTTACATCGCCCGTCGCTCGCGAGCATGCCGGCGCGGGCAAACATCGCACTCGTGGCGCAGTCAAACAGCGCGTTGACGCCGGCGACGATGGAACCCGACGACGATGACGCAGAGGCAACATGGAGCGCGGTGAGTCCACTCGAACAAGCGGTGTCTATCGCCACAGATGGGCCTGAGAATCCGAGCGCGAACGACACGCGCCCGGGAATGACGCTGACGAACGCCGCGCCAGTGGATATGAATGGACTTTGTGCGTATCCGTAGTCGATGACGAGACGTCGGTAATCGCACGTCGCGGCGCCGACGAAGACACCTATGTCGTCCGCAACGATAATTGCGTTTTTGTGAGCGCGTAGAGCTGCGTCGTCAATCGACTGACGACGCCGTCCATGATCAGCCGATGACGTAGTCGAGACGGCGAGGTCTACGGCGTGCGTGAGCACGAGTCTTTGCTGCGGATCCATCACGACGACCTCGGCGCGCTGCATACCGAACGCCACGGCGTCAAATGCGCGCCAAATGTCGGCATTGAGGACAAAGCCGCTAAACATGGGCGTTGCGAGGGTGCCCGGGGACCATCGCTCGTCGACGCGGGTCACGCCATCGTCCCCGCGGTGGCGCCCCGGAACGTCCTTACGCGTCGCCGCGACGACGATGGTGAACGCAGGGTTCAGATTGCTCTCATTCGCAGTCACCGTTGTGGTCACGGGCGCGGTCACCGTCGCTGTGGCGCGTCGTGTTTCTCTGTCTCCTTCTCCTCTTCGAGCGGCGACGATGAACCGCTCGAGCGCCTTGGGCGTCGGATAATCAAACACCAACGTCGCCGGACACGCCACGTCGCCCAAAGCCTGCTCAAGCGCAGTAGTAAACTCCACGGCGCCGAGTGAATCCATGCCGAGCTCGAAAAATGGTGCGTCGTCGCTCGTCGGCGGATGGCCGAGCGCGCGGACGACGGCGTCGCGGATGACGTCCCGCGCGTCGTCTCTGAAAGCTCCGACTTTTGGCGCACCCGAGACGCGTGCGCGATCGTCTTCGGCGTCACTACTCGCACTGCGCGAATGTTTATCGACGGAATCACGCACGACGACGTGCTTCAAAAACGCTGACGCGGCGAAAACACTTGCATGCCGGTTCGCGTACCGCTGCCAATCAAAGGCGCTCACGCTCATAATCCTCGTACTCACCCAGACGCCGCTCACGATCCGCCTCAAAGCCGCGACGCCAACGACCGGGTCGAGCACACCGATACCAATCGTTTTCATGCGCGCCTCGACGTGCGCCGCCATGCCTTGGCCACCGCCCCAGGCGCCCCATTGCGCGCTCGCGCAGTCCACGCCCGCGCGAGACGTGGCCAAAGCGCGCGCGTCCAAATGCGCGTTCGCCGCCCCGTACGCCGTCTGTCCGGCGTTCCCGAGCAATGCGGTGACCGAGCTAAAGAACACATGCATACTAGGTGCTCGAGCCATCGTTATTGCGTCCGAAATGTGAGTTTTTGGCGCGCAGACGGTCATGAGATTGCCGTACGTGACGTTTGGCGTTCCCGCGTCGGCGAGGACGCCGCCGGCGTAGAGCGCGACGTCGCACGATGGCATCGTATATCGTCCTTCCTCACGCATCACGTAGTCGGCGCGAACCGCAGTCATCATCGCATTGTTGATTGATGCGGCGCATATGCGCGCGCGCGATCTTCCCGAACGTCCGATGAGACGCACGTCTGACGCCGCGGGCGAAAAGACGCTTTGAGCGCAGCGGCGGCCGAGCGCGCCCAATCCACCGAATATCATCACTCGTCGTCGCGATTCGCGCGCGCGAATCGTGCAGTCGCGCCAACGTAGTTCATGTCGAGCGCTGCGCGCGCCGCCGCCGTCGCGACGCACACATGCCGCGTCGAGCATTCGAATGGATCGCGCGCCGTACGCCTCAGTCGGCGTCGTCCATACGTCCCCGTCGTCTACATCCGTCGGTGCGTTCACCTGCGATGCGTGCACGTCGACACACGATATCGCACACGTGATTTCATGTGCTGCCGAACGCATCGCACCGCACATTACATTACCACCGGCTGTTCGCGTCGTTGTGCGCACGGCGATGCGATTGACGACGCGTCGTTCGGCGGCGAAACGCTGCGTCAGCGAAGCCGTGGCTCGCGCGGCGCTCACATGTGTCATCGGCGCGCGAACGCCGCGCGCGATGTTTCCATGCGAGAAAATACGAGACGGTGTCATATCGGTGGTGCGTGCTCTCGTGACGTACATGGTTGTCTTTGTCGTCTTCGTCGTCTTTGCTTTTGTCTTTGTCTTTGTCTTTGTCGAAGACGTCATTCTTCGCGGTGGCCTAATGTCTAATCCATCAAGCGTGGCGACGTCTGGCATCCAATGCTCGTGCACGACGCGCGCATCGAGCGCGATACCGCGCGGACACGCGCACGACGCACGTGAGGAACTCGCCGCCGCCGCTGATGACGACGACGATGATGTCCGAGGCGCGGGACGCACGGCGGCGAGCGCGGCGGGCACGCGCGCCGCGGGACACCAATCGTCATCGTCGCGTCGTCGCCGATGTTGTAACACGCCTTCGGCGAGGTGAATTGCGGCATCGAGCGCATAGACGTCGACGTGGAGCCCGCAGTCACGCGGCGCGCGGCGCGCGATTTTTGCCGAGAGTGCGTGTTTTTGACGTCGTCGAATTCCAACTTTGACGTCGCGCGCGAATGCGAATGACGAGCTGCGAACCCGCGAATCAACGACGTGTACGACGACGATGCGGCCAAATAAATGCGTATGAGGCCGACACAACGGTCCTGTGGTGACGGATGCGCGACCGTCGTGTTTGCGCACCAATACATGAATCACGACGTCTTCGGCGTCTTTGGCGTCGTCTTCGGCGCTCAGTCGTAGCGGGTGCGGAATGACCACGTCGGATCCCACGCTTCGCGACCCATCCATCGCAGATTCGAGAAACAATTCAATCAACGCTGTCGCAGGCGCGATGGCTCGGCCGTGGATGACGTGATGATGCAGCGATGCGGTGCGCGTCCCGCCGGCGTCGCGCCTTTGACATCCGCGAGCCGCTCGAGCAACGTAGAGAATTCGTCCATACGCGACATCCGCGCGTCGTATCCACGCATGATTACGCCGAGCGAGCCAGTGTGCGCGTTCATCCAACCAAAACGACGACGCACCGTGCGGCTTTGCAGTACGACCCACGACCGAAGACGAAGACGAACGCGAGCGAGCCAATCCGTGCGCGTTTGTGCCTTGAAACGCGAACGCCGACGCCGACGCCGACGACGCGCCGATGAAACCCGCGACGATTCTCGGCACGACTGTTGCATGCACCACCGAAGACGCGGCGGCGTTGAGATGCGCGTTGAGCGCGCGGACGTGAATCATCGCGTGTATCGTCTTATGGCTGAGGCTTTCGACGGCGCACAACATCCCGGCGACGCCGCTCGCGGGTTCGCTGTGCCCGATCGATGATTTCACCGCGCACACGCGCATGACGGTGGTCCAACGTTCGTCATCGGTAGCCGCCTCGGCTGCGGCTGAACGAAGCGCGCCGAGCTCGATGGGATCGCCAAGCGGCGTCCCGGTGCCGTGGAGACACACCGACTCGACGGGTATTCGCGGTCCCGCGTACGCCTCTCGAATCACACGCGTTTGCGACGGACCATTCGGCGCAGTCAATGAACTTGAACGACCGTCTTGATTTACGGCGACGTGTGCGAGTTCAACGACGCCAGTTTCGGTGCGGGTGCCGCTGCGCGCGTCGCCGACGGCGAGCGTTAATTTTACGAGGGCGTAAAACTCAGCGCGCACATACCCATCCGCTTCAGCGTCGAACGTTTTGCACCTCCCGTCGCTCGCAAGCATGTTCGCTGCGTCACACGCGATCGTCCACGCCACGTCAAACATTAAATTTACGCCGCCGGCGAGCGCGTGCGCGTGGAACTCAGTGTGACTGTTGATATCCGCGCCTCGGCTCGCGTTTCGGGCGGCGACGAGCGACGACGAACACGCGGTATCGATCGCCTCTGCGCGTCCAGTGAGCGCGAACGTATACGACACTCGTCCAGCAACGACACTGAGATGTGCTGACGTGGCGTAGTACGGCGAACACGCGTCGCGCGGCGTTAACGTTTGGTATTCAATTTGCGACACGCCGACGTGCACCGAACACCCTCGTCGACCATCTGGTTCCATCATCATCAGCGGCGTTGCCGCGCGAAGAATCACGCGTTGCTGCGGATCAATGACGCGCGCTTCAGTATCGACGATGCCACACGCGTGGGCGTCGAGCAGCGCGGCGTCGGCGATAAAGGCGCCGAAAGGTGGTATTCGGCGCCGACATCGCAGAGCGTCGGCGTCGGCGTCCCATCGGTCGGCGAGTGGGACGACGGCGATGGCGTCGGCGCTCGGCGCGCACGCGTAACCAGCACTGGATGCAACGATGACGACGATGACAGATGCCGTCGCCGCCGCGGATGAACACACCACCGCGTCGGACGAGGACGACGACGAGTTCACGAGCGCGGGCGCCGAGGACGCCAAAGACTCTGCGCGGGTTAAAAATTTCACCACGTCTCTCGTCGTCGGGTAATCAAACGCCAACGTCGCCGGCACGTCGACATCTACGACATCGCACAACGCAGCGGAGAGTTTTGCCGTCCACTGAATCGCGCGCGCGGATGTTAATCCGAGCGCCATGAGCGGGGTATCGACGTCGAGCCGCTCGGCGGCGTCGACGCCGAGGACGTCTCGAATCGTCATCCGCACGACATCCTCGACCGCATTCGTCGTCGTCCGTACCGATGCACCACTGCGAGCATCACCCGAATAACTCATAATAAACCCCGCCAACTCGCGAATCGTTGGATAATCAAACGCCACTGTCGCGCTCAAACGCGCCCTCGCGTCCTGAAATTCGCGCGACAACGCCTCGCCGAGCGCCACCACGCGCGCGGATGTCAATCCCATCGACGATAACGGCGCGTCATCGTCCACGAAGGCGTCGTCGTCATCGCAACGTAACGCATCGCACACGCACCGACGCACGCGAGAGATCACGTCCTCTGGTAAAGCCACAGAGCGGCGCGGTTCAGACGAAGACGACGACAACGAAGGAGAACTTGAACCGTCACGAAGTCTTCGCCGCTTTGGCGTCACATGTTTTAAAAATGCCGACGCGTCGTTGACGGCGCGCTCGTACGTGCCCCAATCTATGCCAGGCGAGAAGCATCCAACACACGCCGCTGACGACGAACCGGCGTCGTTTGCGAGCGCGGCGCCGATGAATTCCAGCGCCGCGCTCGGCGCCACGAATCCCATGCCAACCGACCGCCAGTATCTTTCAAACCCCTCGCCGCTCTCGTGCGCCATGCCAACCTCCGCCCAGGTACCAAATGCCACGGCGATGAATCGTTTTGCGCCCGAGCCGCGCCGGCGATGCGCCGCGCGATCGCTCATGGCGCACAACGCATCCTGAAAGGCATTTGACGCCGCGTACGACGCCAAGCGGGATTGCCCGAGCACGCCAAATATTGAAGACGAGCACATGAACACATCTGATGCCGCATCGCACGCCGCGTGTAACGAACCAGAGATTTTTGCCTCTGTTCCGGCGATGAATGCGGTGCGCGTCATGTCGATGGCGGCGCGTTCGTGTAAAACGCCGCCGAGATGTAAGACGAGCGCCACGGGATGGGCGAGCGCAAACACCGCGCGGGATTGCCGTTCGTCCGCGCAATCTGCGGCGACGACATCGACGTCAAACGCGTATCCAGAGCGATGTTTAATTTCAACGTCATCGTCATCGCCTTCAGGCGACGAAAGCATCGCGTTGGTTACGGATTGAAGCGCGGCGTCGCGGACGCTGCGGCCGACCAATACAAAGCGCTCGACGCCCAGTCGCGCGGATAGAAATTCGAAATGCAACACACCGAGCGCACCGAGTCCACCAATGATGACGCACGACGATGTACGACCACTATTAGCATCGCGCGGTGGACGCGCGCCGAACATCGAGCGGAGGGCGTTGGGAGCCGGGGTCGGCATTGGGGACGCGCGCGCGCGGAGTCGCGGAGCGGCGACGACGGCGTCACGGAGAACAAGTTCGCGCTCTTCATATCCATCATCATCATCATCGTCGTCGTCGTCACGATGACCGCTGCGGTGGTGACCGCGGAGCATGCGCCGTAAAGCCGAACGCAATGCGCTCGACGCCAAATGGTCAAAATCGTGCGGCGCGTCCAAGCAATAAAATGACACCTCATCTCCGTGTTCGCGCCGAAGCACGCGCAACATCGCCATAACGGCGCTGTGTGCGATGTGCCCATCGTCCGTGCACTCGGTGTCGCAAGACACGAATGCGTTGGATGTTAAGACAACGACGCGGATGTCTCTCGCGCGAGTCGCTGAAATGTGAGCGACGAGCGCTTGGGCGAGCGCGAGAAGTAATCCAGACGCGAGCGCCGTCGATGCCGCCACCTGCGCTGATGCATCGCTTGCCGTCGTCGAGAAACATCGTAAACACTCGGCGAGCACGATGGTATCGCCAGATCGTACGTCGGCAAGCGCCGAGGCGTAGCGCTCAAGGATGAAGAGCCAATCCAGAGCGCCGCGTTCCTTGACGGCGTCGAAATCATCCGCGCATCGCACGCGCACATCGGCATCGAGCGCTCGCAAGCAGTATTCAACGCGAGGATGCGCGCCTAGGATGTGCCACGTTTGCCCGCGCAAACATATCGACGACTCGTCTGACGATAGCGATGCGTGATGACCTCCGTCGTCGTCTCCCGCGAGCGTTTCGAGCGTGACTTCGTACGCGTCAATCATCGACGTTGACTTCTTGGCGTTGGCGTTCACATTCGCATCCACCGCGAGCACCGCGCGTGAAAACTGCCGACGCATTACGCCTTCGCCCGAGCGACGCCCGCGAGACGCGTTGGCTACCATTTCCCTCAACGCCGTTTTAAGCACCTTACCGCTGGCGTTCATCGGCAACGCGTCCACGATGTGAAACGCGCTCGGGCACTTAAATTGCGATAAATGCTTCAAGCAATGCGCATCGAGCATTCGCATCACCTCATCCTCGCTCTCGTTCTCGCTCTCGCGCGTGAGCGTCACCATGGCGTGCACGACTTCACCCATCACCGAATGTGGCACTCCAAACGCCGCCGCTCGAGCCACCGCGGGACATTCGCACAACACCCGTTCCACCTCCACGCAATACACATTCTCCCCACCGCTCAAAATCATATCCTTCTTACGATCAACAATCACCAACGCGCCATCGGGACGGACGTACGCGAGATCACCCGTGGCGAACCAGCCGTCTTGATCAAACGCGCGTCGCGTGGCGTCGGGATTCCGCCAATATTCGGCAAAGACAGTCAATCCTTTTACGTACACGTCGCCAACGGATCGCCCATCGCACGGCACGAGCGCCCCGCCGTCGCGTGCGTCGTCGACGACTTTCACGCGCATCAGTGCGAATGGTCGTCCGCTGGTGCATATCGCATCGAGCTGCTCGCGAGGCGTTGACGATTGAAGAAACGCCGACGAGAGCACGCTCATTGAAATTTTCCCGCAGCACTCTGTCATGCCGTAAGAAATAAAAAATTCGCATCCAAACAGCGCGATGGCGCGCCTGACGGATGTCGGCGGCAATGGACTGCCACCGCATGACACTACGCGTAGGGACGAGAGGTCGCACGCCGCACACGCGGGGTTGTGAGACATGATAGCCACCATAGATGAGGCGAAATTGCAGCACGTCACGCGTTCGGCGGCGACGCATCGAAGCGCTCTCGCGGGCTCAAAGTGCTGAAGAAACACGTGTCGACCGCCGAGATGCGTGACGCAATAAATGGCAAAAGCATCGACGAGATGGAACATCGGGGCAGCGTGGAGCCAAGTGTCCGATAGGCCGATGCGCATTTCGACGGCGGTGGCGTCGGCGTGCGCGCGGACGACGGCGTGCGAGAGGCGTACGCCTTTTGGATTGCCCGTAGTGCCGCTCGTGTAGTAGAGATGCGCGTCCGTGTGCGCGGCGATCGCGCGCGTGAGTAACGGAATGGCGCGGTCGACGTCATCATCATCGTCGGCGATGACGTCGATGTGCCAATCGAAATTGCGAACGCCGCGAATGTACGGGGACGAACGCTTCGTCCCGTCGACAACCTCATCGTCGTCGTCGTCGTAAATCCATACGATCGCTACGAGATCACGAGGCACGTCGCTGCGATCGCGTCGCTCACCATCGCCCATCATGACGTCGCGCAGGACGTCCGCGTGCGGCACCGCGCGCGCAAAGACGGCTTTACATCCGGCGTCGGCGAGAATGTACGCCGACTCTCGCCGCACCAAGTGCGTGTTCAAATTCAACAATACGCATCGAAGCATCGCGCACGCGTAATGAATGACAAAGACTTCGATGGAGTTGGACGACAGCACACCGACGACATCGCCTGGGCGAATGTCGAGGACGTCGCGCATGAATGCGGCGGCGCGAGCGGCGCGGTCGACGCATTCGACGTACGTAAACGTCGGGCATCGGCGGAGGCGCGAGACGTCGCCGACGTGTACTCCAGACGCGGCGCGTGTCGCGCGTCCGTCCGTGCACACGAGCGCGGTGTGCGTCAAGCAGTCTGCGATTGAACCCGTGCGTGCGCACGCCCACGACGGGTTGAGAGCGTCGGCGTCGGAAACGGAAACGGCGCCTTTGCGGTCGGCCGCGACGTCGTCGGCTCGATGACGGACCATGGTGGCGACGGTGAGCGTATCAACCGTCACGACGCGTTCATTCAGCGTCAACGTCGGCGTACGTCGAGTTTCCGGCCATGAACGATCACGAGGGAGCCAGCGGCGCCATGTCGTCGCACGGCGGGGCTTGTGCGTCGTTCGAGTGTGAAATATCGTCGTCACGTTGACGTTTTCAAAGGAGCTCTCGATGGCGTCGCCTCGACCGACCGCGCGGACATCCGTCGAATACCGCATCGATTTTCGCGGTGCATCGCACGCGACGCGCAGAGCATCGACGACGGTATCGTGCGTGTGCGACACCACGTCGCCGACGTCGCGATCCGTGGCGCATTTACGCGTCCGATGCGCGAATACGAGAGGCGCGACGGCGGCAATCGCGTCGTCTCGTCGTCCCGAATACAAAATATCGCGCGCCTCGACGCCGCACCGCGCCGCCATGTGCTCAACCGCGCCATACGTGTGCTCAACGCATGCATTTGCATCGAATGTATCATCGAAATGACGATGATCGACGCGAGCGACGATGATTTGCGCGCCATCGAGCGCCGCGGACGCCGCCGCGTCTCGAATTCGAGCGCAGTACACTTCACGCATCGGTCCCGTCCCCGCATCCGCGCCCGACTCGCCAGCAGAACACGACAGGGCATCACGATTGATGAATTGATCGCGACCGAGACGTTCGACATCGCTCGCGCGACGCAGTCGAATCACTAACGTTCGACGTGACGACATGTCAGCCTCGCGCACGCGAACGCGCTTTTCAATCCTTAGCCCCTTGGCGTGCGACGACGACGACGAATGGCACCGTCACCACAGCGCACAATAATCAACACCTGCGCGTCCTCTCGCGCGTCCTCTCGCGCGTCCGTGTGCGTCGAACAACCACCGCGCGTGTCACGGTATGCCGTCGCTCTCAGTCTGCGTCTTGTGTCTCACGCTCTAATGTCGCCGCGCACGCGTCGCCCATCGTCGCCGCGCGCGCGCTCGCGCGCCAGAACGCGCACATCATTCGCGATGTATCATTCGCGACGCATCATTTGCGCCGCGGCGCCCGCGATGGGTCGCCAAGGCGCGACATTGGACACCGTTAGGCGACACCCATCGATCGCACATCGTCAAACCGCGGCTCGTGCGCCCGTGCGCCCGCGCGCGCCATGCCCGCGCCCGAGCTCGTGCACTTGAACGAAATCCACCGCTCGCATCCGTACTGCGAAAATGCCGCCATCGCCGCAGACGTGTTCGCCGCGCTCGCGAATGACGTGAGCACATTGGCCAGCAAAGGCAAAGGCAGACGGTCTACGCGCGCGACGCGCGACGACGCGGGCGCGTACGTCTCCTTCGACGCGCGCGAACTCACGACGCATGCGTTATCGACGTGTGTGCTGTGCGTAGAGGCGTACGTGGACTTGAGGTCGGCGGCAGCGAGCGTGGATGATGATGATGAGCGCGCGCGGGCGTTGACTGCGTTTGATCTCGCGCGGCTCAAAAGCGCATTCTGTGCGCCCGCATCGCGCGCGAATGAGGATTTTGCACAGACGTATGCGAAGAAATTAGCGACAAAGAGCGCGCTGTTGGAAGTGATGCTCGCACCGGCGACGGCGAGAGGGGCAAAGGTATTTGAAGGCGCGGCTGAGGCGTTTGCGAGCGGCGCCCAAGCCGAAGCTCAAGCCGAAGCGGAACAAAGGACGCGTTCAAACGCGACGGCGACGACGAATGGTGACGCAGACGACGATATGGATAATAGCGATAAGGGTTTGTGTCGTTTGATTCGCGAGAAGCCGTGTGGGGCGTATCCTGGGACGTTTGCGATGCTCGCGAGCGGCGACGCTCGAGTGAAGCGGCTGGCGAAACAGTTGTTGCAAGAAACGCTCGCGAGCGATGACATCAAGGGGCGAAAGGTGACGAGATATCGCACACTGCGATACGAAAATGCGTCAAACGCATTGTTTGATGTGTTTGGGTATTGGGTGGAGTGTTTGGCGGATGCGCAGCGTGAACGTGAGCGTCAAAGCGACGGCGGTGGGGCGAGGCGCGCGTACGCCGCCATCGTTCCAGAGGTTGACTTTGATGGAGACGTCGTCGAACCTTTCGTTCCGAGTGAATCTCGGCTGTGGTTTTGTCTAGCGTTTGCGCTCGGGATGTCAGACGCGGCGATCACGCAGGCGGTGGTTGAGCAGCATCCGATTGTGTTTGAGTTGGCGGTGAAGGCTTTGGTTCGGTCGACAAAGAATCCGCGTTTGAAACCGCCGACGGCGGAGGATATGGATATGATCAAGCTTGCAAGTAATGCGTGCGATGTGGTACACTTGATTTTAGCGTCATATCCACGAGGGATAGAGCACGCGAATGCGTTTTGGCGTTTTACATGCGTGAAACCGTCGACAACGATTGACGCGCTCGCCGCTGCGGCGCGCATGGCGAGCAAAGAGAGACCTCAAGATCAAATCACCGCATTGGTTGCGTTGAAATCGGCGTACTTGTTGCTTCCGCGTGGCGATGCAATTAGCTCGTCGCGCATCATGGATTGCTTGGTGAAGGATATCCCGCACTCCACAAAGTTTTACGACACCGAAGTGCAATGGGAGAGCCGGCTTTTGGCGTGCACCGCCGTGCTCGAGCAATATTCTGAAATCGGCGTCGACGACGCCGTCTTAACGATCGGGGACTGGTACGACCGCGTTGGACGCGACTTGATTGAAAGTCTTCGACAGGCGGAGGCTCTCTCGCCCACGGCGCATCTCAAGCGAGAGATTGTCGCGCGGACGTTGGTGAATACATTTGGATACATCATCTGCGCCGACGCCGTGGCGTTGTCGGCGTTATCAGATCCCGATTTCCTCACGTTTGACGAAGATCGATGGCGCCGAGATAAGCGCATTAATCCAGACACAGCGCTCGGGAAGCTGCATTTGAGAATTCTAAACACCGTGCGCACAGAGAAGCGTTGGAAGGTGAGCACGGCGATTTGGAAGTACGCGCTCGGTTTTGATCGAATGTCTGAAATCAATCGTACCTACGTCGGGAACTGGGCGCCAAACTACATCAGCGCGGTGATGTACGCCATGGGCTTGCTCGCGCCTGTCGCGAGAGATGACTTTATCAAGCCACCGCGCCAGGCGTATGACGCGTTTGTTGAAATTGCGTATGGTGAGCAAGACGACGCGAACGCGTTGCGCGGGATTTTATCCAAGTGCGGCGAGTGGTTCTTTACATCTTTACTCGAGTGTCCACTAACAATTACCGAGAAGAAGCCCCTCGCGCGTTCTGAAGACGAAGCCAAATGCACGGAAGGGGCGGTATTGTGTACTATGTCGCAGCGTAAATCGCTCGTCTCGTGCGCGGGCGAGGTGTTGAAAAAACACTACGATGAAAAGGATTTACCCAAGTGCTTCCGGAAAATGTTTCAAGGCGATTACGTCATTCCGCGTGCAGTGCTTGCGGCGACGCACAGTATGTTGAAGGATATCAAACGCATGCCGAGCGATACACCTGAAGAGGTGAGCGAGTTGTTAGCCGCGGCGCACACTCCGCTGTCTCGCGCGCGCAACCTCATCGACGCCATCAATCCAAAGGACGAAGATCGCGTCAGTGCGTTCAGCTCGCACGTGAGCAAAGTGTTGATATCATCCATGAGCTTGTTCGAAGTCATCGTCAAGCACGGTCCGCATCGCGTCGCACCAGACGATGACGAACACTTGGTCAACGCATTGCTCTACTTGTACTTGTTTTGGGATTTGGCAAAGAAGCGCCAATACTTTTCGCAAGGTTCGTTCACCAGGCAGCACCCTTTGAAGATTTTAGAATCCTTACTCTCGTGGCCACCGGCATCGTTTGCGAAGAACGAACAGCTCGCCACGGCGTGGGTGGATGTCGTGTTCTTGTTGCGCAAGGATATGACTGACGTCGACCTCGACGCGGATGGCGAGTCAACCTTGGTGAATTCGATTAAAACACACGTCGAATCCTTGTTCGCGGACGAAGGCAAAGATGGATTGTCCACGGGCGTTCGAGATAAGCTGAGCGCGACATTCCCAGAAATATCCCCGACGTCATCGCCGGCAACGAAGACGCCGAACACCAAGTCGACGTTTACGCCGTTCCGAATCTCCGCTCCGGCTCCGGTGATCGACCTCGGGAACGATGAAGACGATGGCGCTGACGCCGCCGTGGACACTGCCGACGCGTTCGTTGACGGTGCCGGATATGATCGTGTAGACGATGGTAGCGACGACGACAATGGCGGCGAGATTGATCGTGACGAGGAAGACACCGCCGCCGTCGCGGCGGGTTCAAACAAGCGTTCGGCGCCGAGCGAACCGTCGTGGTTATTAGCTTCTGACAAGAAGCGTAAAAAACCAAAAACAGTCGTTCTTCCGGCCAAAGTTCTCAAGACAACGACAGTGGCCGCGTCTGTGCCTAAGAAGAGCGCGACTGGTGGGAAATGGTCGTTGATTTCCAAGAAGCCGCTTGCGCCGGTGAAAGACATTCGAGGTGGCAAAAAGTTGCTCTCACACCCGCGTAACGTCATCAAGCCGGTGACGGCGCTCGATCTCGCGCTGGATTCAGCATCGGTGTCGTACGCAAAGCCTTCATCGATTACCAAACTCATGACGAAGAAAACGACGACACCAACCGTCACGCCGGCGCCGCCGGGTTCGGCGCTCGCGAAACGGTCTTTGTACGCCGACTCGACATCAAAAAATTCCGCTACTGATGGCTTGATAGAAGTACCGCCGCCGCCGCCACCGACCACAGAGATGGTTCCATCGTCTTCAAAGTACAAGCGATCGTCCATGTTGCGTGATGTACCTCCTCCGCTTTCGACGTCGGCTCGAGGCGCCGCCGTCGCCGCTCCGCTGCAGGTGCAAGTCCCGACCATGCCGCCGAGCAGCGCCTCACGCTTGAAACTTCCAGGCCGAGGGCGCCTGGTTGAAACCATTCGACTCCGCCCCGAGGATTACATTCGCGATGTCTTACAACAGTCGCGCGAGGCGTTACAACGCGACACATTGATGCCCGAACCCAAGGATATTCATCTCGAAGACGACGCTCCCATCGCGTTTACGTCTGGCAACGAGTACTGCGAGTTCTTCATCCCGCTCATCATCGCTGAGCTTCGACACGAAGCCAGTCGAAATATTGAAGCTGGAAATCTCGACAGCGAGGAGCTTAGCGTGGTGAATTTCCATCCAGGCGTCGGCGGCGCTGAGTTTTCTGTCGTGGAATTTGCAAAGAGCGACCAACGCGTCGATCAGGTGGACTCGAGAGGCCGCACACCCGACCCCGTGCGTTTTAAGGTGGATGATTTAGTGCTCATCGAGTCTTCTATGTCCGCGGGCGTGTCCGACAGTTGGCGTTCGAAAGATCGCGACGCGCTGAGCCCGCGTAAGAAGGAGGACAAGCCATACGTCTTGGGATGGGTTGAAGCCGTTCCCGGCGCAATGTCGTCCAAAACACCCCTTCGTGTGCGCGTATTTTTGGGAGGCAACCAAGCTACGTTGCGTCACAATAAAATTTCTCGCGCATTTGCGAAAACGGCGAGTTCGTTTACGATTTCTCGCGTCAGTGAGATTCAAAACCAGCTTCGAGAGTTGCGCGCCGTCATCGACGCCCCGCGTTCGTCGTTCTTCCCGTCGCTCATCAAGCCGACCAAGTTTCCGTTACGTCAATCGTTCGGGGAATGGGTCGAACCGAGAGCGCTGGATGTCATCCGGACGACGCTCAATCAGAGTCAACTCGACGCCGTCGTCGGCGCGACGTCACGGCCGCACGAGAGCAATGAAAAAGTGCGCGAGGCGCCCGTGTTGATTCAAGGACCGCCCGGGACGGGGAAAACGCACGTCATCGTGAGTCTCATCGCCGCGCTATTGAACGGTGTGGACGAATACGGTGAACCTAGACGCGCACGTATTTTATGCGCCGCGCAAAGCAACGGCGCGATTGATGAAATCGTCGAGCGCGTCGTTGACGGTTGGGATTCCATGGATGACGAATTCCGCGCGTTGCTCAAAGGCGTCAACGTCGTGCGCATCGGTTCGGATGAGAAGATTGTCGAAGGTTCGGCAGCGGAGAGATGCCACGTGAGCAGGAAATTACGCGAGATTGGTACCGACCCGAACGCCGCAGATTTCAACACGTACGCACAAAATAGCGACTATTACCTCAGACAAATGGATGAAGCCAAGAAGAAGAAGCGCGCCATTGAGAGCAAAATTCAGGAAGAAACGAAGCGGTTAAAGATGGTATTTCGCGACGTTCGGCGCGATCACGGATACCACGTCCCCGTTCAAAGCGCAAATCTCGACAACTTGCGCGCGCAGCTCAAGGCGGTGTACGAAGTGCTCGATTTGGCGGAAAAGAAGCACAAGGAAAAACTCGCGCAAGAGGGCCGCGCCGAGTCGGTGCCAACGACGACGCCGTTTGAGCGCGTCGTCGATCGCGCAAACATCGTATGCGGCACATTGTCTTCCATGGCGCAGCTCGCCAAAAAGCCTCAATCGAACGCGCCAAACAGTACAGCCAACACCCGACCGGATGCCAAGCAATTATGCGCGGTGAATTTGTTTGACGTCGTCGTCATCGACGAAGCGTCGCAAGCGGTTGAACCAGCAGCGCTCATTCCCATGCAGTGGCTCAAACCCGGCGGGCTCTTCGTGCTCATTGGTGACCCGAAACAACTCGCGCCTACGATCGTGTCCAAAGCTGCGAAGAATGCAAACTTTGAGCAGAGTTTATTCGATCGTTTACAGCGCGCCGGGACGCCCGCCTACTTGCTCCACGAGCAGTACCGCATGCATCCAGAAATCATGAAGTTCCCGAGCTCGTGCTTTTACTCTGGCCGCCTGCGTTGCGGCTACAGCAGTAACAACGAAGAACGTCGCGCACCCTATCACGGATTTCCCAACCTCGGACCGTATCAATTTTTCCACGTCCCGGGGGCGCAAATGCACCGCGACAGATACGGCGCAGGAACGCATTCGTGGTCAAATTCTCGTGAGGCTGAATTCGTATCCATATGCTACGCACAAATTTGTCGCCACGCCGCGAGAGACGTGCGTAAGATTCGCGTCGGCATCATCACCCCATACGTCGATCAAGTGCGACGGATTCGAGAATTTCTGCAACGTTCGATGAAGAAGAATAACGAATTTACCACGTACGCGCCGGTGGACGTGTGCACCATGGATCAAACGCAAGGTCAAGAGTTTGACGCGGTGATTATTTCATGCGTGCGTGCGCGACCGGCGCCGGCGAAGGATAGTGCGACGCCACCAACGACGACGTCAACGACGGCGCGCGCGCGCGAGAGGGATTCGGATTCGTCCAAGGAGGTTGGATTTTTGAACGACGCGCGCCGGGTCAACGTGGCGTTGACGCGCGCGCGTCTCTCCTGTTGGATTGTCGGTGACGCCAGCGTGCTTTCCACCGACCAGCTATGGGGAGCGCTGATTAAAAACGCCACCGAACGCGCGGTGTTTGTCAAATGCGAAAAGAACGAGCCTTTGGATGCGGTGTTTGACGATGAAAAGTGTCGCGCGGGCGGCGTGAAATCGTATTTCCCTCTGCAACCGTCGGCGTCGGCATCCGCGCCGGTGGCGAATACCGTGGCGGTGTTGAGGAACACCGAATCCATCCCTGCTACGCGTTTCACCACGAAAGTGCTCACGAAGAATGATCCTCGTCAAGCTGCGCGTGCCCGTAACGAGGCGACTAAGATTTTACAAACGCTCGCCGAAATCGAAGGCGACGGAGGCAAATGAAATGAATGAATGAATGAATGACAAAATAGAATAGACACACACGCATCTCTAGCACGCAATTAGCGCTGTGTAGCAGCAGTAATGATTCATGTACAACCATCAAGTAATCTCTTGCCTCACAAATCGGCAAACGCCTCGCCCGTGAGTTCGGCGGAGCGTTCCCACAACCACGCCGCGTCCGCCTCCGACAACGCCGGTTTCGCCACCGTCTTCTCCTTACAGTCCGCGTAATACTTTCCACTCGTTGACGCACCATCCGCGACACCATTGGCGAGGAACACCGACGTCTCCGCCCCTTGCGCGGGCGTTTTCAAAAAGTTTGTACGAATAAAATCATACAACGCCTTTTGCCACCATTTCACGTCGCCGTCTTCGGGTTGCAAATATCTCCCAAGTTCGGTATCCACCGCGCCTGGATGCAATACGCTCGACGACACGCCATTCTTTTTACGCGCGCAACGCCGCGCGAGCTCGAACGCGAACAACACGTTGGCCAACTTTGCTTGGCCGTATTGTCCCCACGCCGAGTACTCGCGCCCAAACAAATCGTCGCGCGACACGCCCTTCGCGGCGATGCGATGCGCCTCCGACGACACCGTCACCACGCGCGCCTCGCCGCGCAGTGCCGCCGCGCGTTCCAACGCCGGCATCACGCGAGCGGTGAGCGCGTAGTGCCCGAGATGACACACGCCGACTTGAAGTTCAAATCCATCCGCCGTCGGCGTGAAATTTGGCACCGCCATGACGCCGGCGTTTAAGATTAAACAATCAATCCCTGCGTCAGCCGCACGCGCATTCAGCCTATCGCCGCACGCACGCACGGATTCTAACGACGCTAAATCCAATCGTTCGCACGTGAGTCTCGTCGTCGATGTCTCGTCGTCGTCGGTGTTCCCCAAAGACGCGCCGCCGACATCCGCGCGGAGCCGAGCGCACGCCTTTAGCGCCTTCTCCTCATCGCGACACGCGAGAATGATTTCGTCGTACGCCCCAGACGAGAGAAGTGCCTTGACTGTTTCGTACCCAATGCCAGTGTTCGCACCGCTCACGACCGCGATAGATTTCCTCGGCGTCGAAGATGAAGATGAAGATGATGACGTTGACGATGACATCTGTATCATCCTTCTCTCGGCGCGACGCGGCGCGCGATGACGCGCGGCATGACGACGAGGCGTCGCAAGATACACCGAGGCGTGCTTTACGCGCGCCGCGGTCGCGTGCATGGTTGTCGCGCGTCGCAGAGACGCGCCAGTGTGTGACGCATGCACTTGTGATTCATCGCATCATGACGTCGCCATCGACGTCAATCGCGAGCGACATCGCGCGCGCGCTCGATGCGCTCGAGCATGACGTTCGTCGCGTGCAGGAGATGCGCGCAGAGGTTGGATTCCGCGCGCACGCTAGGCGCACGGGGGCGATTGATGACGATGATGGTGACGATTCGTTGCGTGTTGGATTAACCACATTCACGGCGCGCGCACGCGCACACGCGCGGGCGACGCGCGCGCAGATTCTAGACGCACGCAGCGCATGGTTCGTGGATGGCGCACGCGGTAAGGCGCAGGCGCTCGAGCGATGTGCGGCGCTGGAGGAGCTGATTGAGCCGCCGCAGCGAGCGCCGCAGCGCGCGACGCCGACGCCGACGCCGACACCGTCGACGCCCGCGTGGGGGGATGTCTTCGGCGCCATCACGCACGCGGTGCGAAAACTCACGGTGACGCGCGAACGGGGCGAGGGCGAGGACGCGGGGCGAGGTGAGGCGATTGGTAAGCTGAGATATACGCGCGAGCAGCGCGAACGCGAAGCGGCGTCTTCGATTTCGGCGTCTGCGAGTCGTCGTGACGATGGAGACGATGGTCGTCACGATGTGGACGGCAATCGTGATGATGGGTTTGTTGGTAAGGCGACGTGGTACGAGGGTGCGGCGGAGAGTTTAGCGCGCGTCGGCGCCGGCGTAGGAGGCGCTATGACGTCGACGTCGACGTCGACGTCGACATCGAAAGCCGCAGTCGATGCACGCGTCGATGCAGATGCTGAAAGACGCGCGTTGTTGTCGAGCGCGTCATCAACTGCATCTGCGTCTGCGTCGGGGAAACCCTCGACCGCGCCAGAGGCGCCGGTGTTGTCGTCGAACGCCGAAGAGCGGGCGAGGCGCGTTTCGGCGCTCACCGCCGCGTCTCGTCTCGATGCGACGTCAGATACGCTCGCGCAGTGCAAAACAACCCTTGATGATGTGAATGACATCGGTGCAGGCGTTCTAGCCACGCTCGCATCGCAGCGCGAATCGCTCATTCGCGCCGGAGGTGCCGCGCGTCGCGCCCAACGGGACATGGATGAAAACTTGAAAACCATCAAAGGCATGAATTCCTGGACCAGGCTCGGGCGCAAGCCGTGACGGCGCGTTCGCATAGACACAACATAGCCACCATCGCGCGCTCGTCTGGCGCGCGCGTGTACAATTATGTAATTGGTATTGATTTTGGTTGAACAATGTCGCGTCGACGACGTCACACCGCGACGCGCGGCTCTCTTCGTCATGGCGGCAGCCTTCATCGAACGTCGACTCCGTCGCGTAAAATTCGATCAAGCACTCATCGATGATGAACACCCAGTCGCTGGTGCGTCCATCGCTCGCCCGTCGTCGTCGATATAGCGCCAACGAACGTCAACGCGCTGCTGACTGACTGACTGTTGAACACGAAACGTTCGCGCAGTGTACACCATGGAATCCCTCGTTGAACTCGCGCGCACGCTCGATGACGACAGCGTGCGCGATGTCGTCGAACATCTCGCCAATCGCGTGGAGCATAAAAGTCCGTACGTGAAGCGTAAGGCGTTGAAAGTGTTGAAGGCGTTGGTGGAGAGCGGCGGCGGTCGCGTCGCAAAACACGTCGCTAAAAACGCATCTGCGCTTCGTGCGGCTGAACAACTCACCGGAGCGCCGCATCCGAGTAAGGGTGATAGCGTAAACGCCTCCGTGCGCGCGGCGGCGCGAGAAGTGCTGGCGGTGACGTTTGCGAGAGGAGGGGAGCCGACGAGTCAGCGCGTTCCTTTGGGACGGACGTTGATGACGAGTGCGACAAGCGGCGCGACGAGCGGACGAGCGAACGACGACGAGGATGACGATGCATACGCGTTTCGCACGACGCCGACGAAACCGACGAGACGCGAAGGGGTGTTGGAGGCGCCGCTCGAAGCGTCGTTGGCGTCGACGCCGAAATTAAACGTCAGTCAAGGCGGGACAAAATGGAAGCCATTGCGGCCGCCATCACCGGAGACATCGACGAGGGCGAGCACGAGTGGTGCTGCACCAGCAGTGTCATCGACGTCTGCACCGATGAGTGCGGCGGCGACGTTGGATTTGTTGAGCGATTTCGCGGCTGGCGGCGCGGCTTCAGCGACGCAGACGACGTCAAAGGACGTCGTCGTCGGTGGCGGTGGTGGCGGCGGCGCGTTTGATGTACAGCGCTCGGAAGAACTTTGTGCGATAAACGCGTTGTGTACGCCGAGTGGCGTGCGTCTGGCACCGCTCGACGGTGATATTGAACGATTTTTAAGCGACGGAGCGACAAATTACGACGCGCGAGGCGTGGTCACGGCGCTCGCTGAAAAACTCGTCACGTACGCGGGTAACGATTGGAAGAGCGCTTACCGCGCCGCATGCGTGCTCGAGTACGCGAGTCGAACGCGCGGCGCGCATGGTGCGTGGTTGGTGGATGTGTTTGCGAATTCATCCGCGATGGAGCTCTTGATGTCGGCGGCGACGGATGCGTCGGCGCAGTCGCAGCTCCGACAAAAGTTCACCGACACGCACGCCGCGCTATCCAGCGTCGTCGCCAGCGGCCACGGCACGCACGCCATACCAGCACCAGCGCCAGTGCCGGTGACAGCGGCAGCAACACCGATTGATTTACTGTCGCAACTCGGCGATTTAGCCGTCGCCGCGCCGCCCTCGACATCCGCCTTCGACCCATTCGTCACGTCGTCGACGGCAACAACGACGACGTCGACGGCGTATCCACCCGCGTACCAACCACCCGCGCAGCCCATGCGCGGACCGGGATTAGCCGCATTAGATGCCATTCCGCCGCCATCCGCCGAAGCGCGCGCCAAATCCGTCCCGCAATTCGACTTCATCAAAGACCTCATGAAATAAATAACACACTCGCGCGCACGCGCGCGCGCACATCATCGATGCATCTTTTTATCTATCATATTACACACGCGTCGCATCGTCATCGCCATCAAATCAAATCAAATCAAATCAAAAACCAAACTTTTACTCGCGCGTAAACGTCCCCACCGCTCGATACTTGCTCATAAACTTCGCCTTCCACTCCGCCAACGTCGCGAGCTCGTCCGCGGACAACCCCTCGCACCCGCGCGCGAGCTCTTCATGCGTCAGCTTGAGGTTCATCGTCGCCAACGCGCGCGAGGCGTCGACGCGCGCGAGCGATGCGTACGGTCCATTGTCGCCATAGAAATCAGCGCCATCGCTCACGTCGAACACCACGCCGTCGCACGCGAGCACGAGCGCGGACGATTGCGCGAGATCGCGCGCGGTGAATCGCGTCGTCGGTACCGCGGGCGCGTCGCGGACGGGCGTCGGCGATGACGAGGACATGGACGATCCAGATGATGTGCGTCAGAGAGTGCCGCTCTGGAAATCTTTAATCATGCGCCTTGCGACGACGAGTTGCGGGGCGTCGCGCGCGCGGTGCGCGGTGCGCGGTGCGCATGGACGAGGACGATCGATGTCGGTGCGGTGCGACGCTCGCGCGCGCGCGACGGGGCGCGAGAAGGGTGATGCTGATGATGATTTTGGACAAGTTGTTGTTGAAGACGCGCCATCATCATCAATCTCGCGGCGATTCATCGCGCTCGTGGCGCTGACGTCGACGACGCGCGCGGCATTCGCGGCGCCGATACCGTATGGGTTATACGCGCCACCACCATCGTCGTCATCGGCGTCTTCAGGGGCGACAAAGACGACAAAGATGAAGACGACGGCGGAGCGATACGTCGATACGCTCACCGACGACCTCGCAAATAAGCGCTATTTCTTCACCGGGGATTTGACGACGGAGATATTCGCCGATGAGTGTCGGTTTATTGATCCCACGACGAACGTCAAGGGGGTAGAGCGGTATTTACGCGCGGTGCGGG